>JAEEGF011400735.1_pt1 | contig 28233 bp, 29 predicted proteins | sample 9134171 | NCBI WGS metagenome assembly JAEEGF01 (sample SAMN16246542, study PRJNA631951) | gut metagenome | biome: gut microbiome; feature: rumen; material: AP-attached | host: Bos | place: Iran: Karaj | collected 2018-10 | reverse complement strand
CCTTGGAGCAGTTTGCGTGGAAAGGCTGATATATCTTACTTCCATGTTCTCGTTTTGAACCGCCGAATGCGGATCCGCACGTTCGGTGGTGTGGGAGGGGTGAGCATGCTCCCCCTACCCGATTTGGCAGTAAAACATTCAGATGGAGATTTTAGGGGATTATTGAGGGAAAAATTGAAATAAGTCTATTTGGATAGAATAACAGTAGTTTTTTTACTCTAGGGCATTCTCGCTCTGCTCTTTTTCTTCCTTCTCAAGTTCATCAAATACAGCGTCAAAATGACGAATTACTGAGTTATATACCTGAGTTGAGATATTTTTGATGAATCTTAATTGTTTGATTTTTATGGAATCACTGAAATCCTTGCAGATAATTTTTAATTCCTTACTGCGACTTATGGCAGTATCCATATGTAAAAAAAACACCAGAAAGATATCGGCATAGGCGTTTTCTACATCGTTGTAACTGATGGGGTGGTCAAGCAGGAGCAGGACAGCTGTTTCTGTGTATTCATCCGGTATGACAGCATGTGGAAAAACGAAGCCATTGGCAATGTATGTGCTGCCAAGGCTTTCTCTTTCGTTTAATAATTTCAAAAGGTGCACGGCATCCAGACCTACTTTTTTACTGGCCGCCATAGCAATGATTTCAAAAGTTTTCTTTTTACTATAACAAAGGACAGGGCTAAGCACACTGTCCTTTTCTAATAATTCAGTCAGAAAATTAGGCATTCTACTGAGTTAATTTTTCCTTGTATTTAACAAGTTGACGTTCAAGCTTATCAGCTAACACATCAATTGATGCATACATTGTTTCTTCGACTGCTTCAGCATAGAGATCGTTGCCGGTTACAGTAACCTTGGCAGAAGCCTTCTGCAACTGCTGGTTTTCGAGGCTGAGTGTTACATGAATAGACTTTACGTAGTCTTCAAGTCTTTTAAGGTGATCCATCTTATCATTAACATAATCACGAAGAGCATCAGTTACTTCAACGTGATGACCAACAATAGTAATCTGCATAGGCCACTCCTTGTTAATACGATGATTACATTTATACGAAAATACCTCTTGGATGCTTGGGTGATTCAAAACTAATGGTGAGATTAGCGAATGACCTGTAAGCGGGAGGTTTGGAAGCAAAAACAATTAAATTCTGTTCTCTACTTGATTTCATTCTATCAGAGTTTATTTTCAGATATCTACAGATATTTTCTGAATAGTGATAGGAAACCATATTTTTACACTAATGTTGTATGTTTTTTAATCTATGAATGCTTAAACGGCTGAAACTACCACTTTGAGCAGAATATATTTGTTTTTTTATGAAAAAGTTCTGGTATCTGCTCCTCATGAGATTGTATGTACAACCGGAAAATCACTAGAAGATACTGTTTAAAAGTAGATGCTGCCGGAAGATTATCTTCCGGCTTCCTGACTTAGGAGAAGCAGTTTATAAGATTATATTGCTTTGCGCAGGTTTGAAGGTGGAATATTGAGAGATTCACGGTACTTGGCAATAGTTCTTCTAGCTACAATGATCCCTTGTTCTTTTAGTTTTGAGACAAGCTGGCTGTCAGACAGCGGTTTTTGCGGATTCTCACCGGCAATCATCTGTTTAACCATGGCTCTTATCGCAATGGAGGATTTGTTGTCAGCGCAGTTGTCTGAATTTACGTGGCTGCTGAAGAAGTATTTTAACTCAAAAGTACCTCTTGGCGTGTGGATATACTTTTCAGTGGTAACTCGGGATACTGTTGATTCATGAAGTCCTGTTTCCATGGCAATATCATTAAGCACCATGGGTTTTATTGATTGTTCCCCGTGTTCGAAAAAATCCTGCTGATGTTCAACGATGCATGAGGATACCCTGTAAAGTGTTTCATTGCGTTTATTGATACTTTGAATAAATGCATTGGCTTCCTGGATATGAGTTCTTATGTACTGCTTTTCCTCGGAGTTGCGGACATTTTCACAAAGCTCACAATATGTCTGGTTTAATCTGATTTGGGGAATTACTGCAGGATTAAGCTCAGCTACCCATATCCCGTTGATTTTCCTTACGGCTACATCCGGAATAACATATTCACTTTTTTCCTGAGGAATGCAATTGCCCGGACGAGGCTCAAGATTGTGAATGATGTCCATGGCTTTTTTTAGAATATCCCCGTTCTTTTTACCGATGCCTAGACAGTGATTAAGAGATCTGAAGTCTTTTTTGCCTAGCAGATCTAGATAATTACTGATGATATTTCGAGCCATGACAACTTCTTCGGTTGATTCATACTGTTCAAGCTGGATAAGCAGTGATTCCTGAACATTTCTAGCTGCTATCCCCACAGGGTCAAAATGCTGGATTATTTTGATTACTTTTGTAATGTCCTCCAGAGAGCAGTCCGGATATTCATGGTGTGCCGCCTCCAGTATGTCTTCATCCTTTTCTGTGAGATACCCTGAATCATTAATGGCATCAATGATTATTTCTGCTATGAACTGTTCCATGTTTGAAAGTTTTGTTAGGTTCAGCTGCCACAGCAGATGCTGTTCAAGAGTGTACTCTGTCGTTCCCTGGTAGGAATCAAGCTCATCATTATCAATATTGACGCGGGATCTGCTGACACTTTGTGCTGAGTAGTTTTCATTCCAGTATTCCGGATCACTGCTGTCACCTGAATCATTACTGACTGAGGGTGCATCGTGGGATATGGAGCTGTTGCTGATGGACTCTCCTTCTAACGGAGCGTAATCAATGTTACTGTTCTGATTGTCCTGATAGGGAGCATTATCTAGAGAAACGGTGGTATCATTGTTAAAAGGATTGATGTCATCAGTACTTTCCATGAATGACTCCTGCTCGCGCAGGGCGTCAAGAGAAGTGGTATTTGCTGAACTGCTGTTTTCTTCCTGTTCTAAAAATGGATTCTGGTCTAGCTTTTCCTGAATTTCCTGTTGCAGTTCCACGGTTGACAGCTGCAGAAGTCTGATCGCCTGTTGCAGCTGAGGAGTCATTGTTATTGTCTGTACGTTCCCCTGACGTAGATTTAGTCCTGTTTTCATAGAATACCTATTCTCTCGATTTATAAAGTATAACTGAAAAGTATACTGTTTTTTTAATACAGTCTTATCGGATCAGATAACTGCTAAGGTTATCCGTGGTTATTCACATCCAGGTTTTGTAATGTTTTTTATTATATTATGATTATTATTTTCTAATTATTTGGAGGTAACTGCTGGTACCATTGCAATAGATTAACATATATTCAGAAGTAATAGGAAAAAGATTTTTTAGAAATTAGTTTGTATATGGGTCTGTCTGACAGACAAGAGCCTGCTGTTACTGTAAACAGCAGGGGAGTATTTAAATAAAGTTTTAATGAAATCTCCTTTATTACGGTGCTATACGCTTCCGGAGGCCTTTTAAATTGCTGATGCGGTATCTACTATATAACGAAATTATTACCGAGATATACTTTCTTAACAATTTCATTGGCAAGTATTTCTTCAGGAGTGCCGTAGGCTATCATGTTTCCCTGATTTACTATGTATGCTCTTTCACACACATCCAGTGTTTCTCTGACATTGTGATCGGTGATAAGAACGCCTATCCCTCGATCTCTCAGTTGTTCGATAATTCCCTTTATTTCCCCGACACTGATGGGATCTACCCCGGCAAAAGGTTCATCAAGAAGAATAAATTGCGGATCAGATGCAAGAGCTCTTGCAATTTCCACTCTTCGTCTTTCACCTCCGGAAAGACTCATACCGGTATTTTTTTCAATATGTTCAATACGAAATTCATGGAGAAGTTCCTCCATTCTGGTGTATCTTTCGTTTTTGGTTTTGATTTTAGTATTCAATTCCAAAGCCCCCATAAGATTTTCCCTCACAGTAAGCTTGCGCCAGATGGAGGCTTCCTGCGGCAGATAGCCTAAACCGTAGGATGCACGTTTATCCATCGGCTTATGAGTTATCTCCTGATCATCAATATATACGTGTCCGTCATCAGCTTTGATTATGCCGACAATCATGTAGAAGGAAGTGGTTTTTCCGGCGCCGTTAGGTCCGAGTAATCCTACTATTTCTCCGCTGTCAATGGAAATGGATACGTCATTAACCACCACTCTTGTTTTAAATTGTTTAAAAAGGTGTTCCGCTCTTAATTTTGCCATTTTAAAGATTCCGATGTTTGGTAAGACAGACTGATTATGTCATGCGGTTTATTTTCCACTGACGGCGTTCTTATTTTCCTCAATCTGGGCTTTCAGTTCCTCAGGGACAAACACTGTCGTAACTCTGTCACCGTTCTGTTTGTTGCCGGAGGATGCCTCCATGCGTTCTTTGGCAATATTGTACGTAATGCTGTCACTTGTAATTTTTGAAGAGCCTTGCTCTATTACAGCAGATTCTTTCAGTTCCACTGTTTGAGATACTGGATAATAGGCAATCCTCCTGCTATGTGCGGTTACAGGTTTGCCGTTGTCCAGAATCTGGTAAAAGGTAGCTGGCGTACCGAAAGCTGTGGCACTTTTTATCTGTCCTTTTTCATTCCTGATTATTTCCACTTTGTCTGCAGTGATTTTGATGGTTCCCTGATTTATGATGACATGATCCAGAAAGGTAATTTTATTTGTACTGAGTTCTGCAATCTGTTTGCCTGAATTTATGCTGATTGCCTCCTTGAAATCGCTTTGTCTGGCGTAGGCATTGCCGGTACAGATACCGGTGATTACAGCTAAGGCTAGAGCTGATTTAATTGTCATTTTTGAAACCTGTGTATGTTGCATGGCAATCCTCTGATAATTCAAAATACTTTTCTGATAACAGCCCCTTTAAATTTCTGCCGCTGTTGGTAAAATGCTTCCCTTTTAAAGTAACCTCGGCCGGGGTTCTGATTTCATCTGTGCCGATATCTATTTCAAGATATGATGTTTTTAATTCCCTTATAGGACTGTTTTCATTTGAAGATTTAACAATAACATTATCTCTAAGGGTAATTAAGTTATCCACACTGACGGTGCCGCTGTCAGCCTGAATCAGCCATTCTTCGGAAACTTTATCAGCAAGATGGGAGACATCTTTGTTTTTGGTATCCAGTGTAGGTGTGTATAACACCACTGGTGAAACAAAATTAGTCTGTTCTATGCTTTGATAGTATTCAGCCTCCCTAGCGAAAATTGACTGATAAAGCCTGCCGTCAGGATTGAACTGACGGGTATTAATGTTTTTTGCTGTAAACACAGGCTGGGCTTCTATAAGCTGTGTCAGTTCAGTTTTTTCCTGTATGTTAACCCAGTCGTAAAAGTAATATGATGCAATTAGTAAAACGACAAGGGGAATTATCTTCAGTAAATGATGCATTTCAGATGCTGGCTCCTAAAGTATCCGTCTTATCTCTGGCAGTAAGAATAAGGTCACATACCTCTCTTACTGCACCTTCTCCGCCATTCAGATTACAAATGTAGTCGGCAGAGGCTTTTACAATCGGGTGGGCATCAGCAGGACAGAAGGATAACCCGCAGGCTTTGAAAACAGGAATGTCAATAACATCATCACCGATATAGGCTGTTTCGCTAGCTGAAACGTTGGCTTTTTTCATTATTTCATTAAGTGCAGTGATTTTATCATTTATTCCCTGACAGATATATTTGGCCTTTAATGATTTCATGCGAATATCCACAATATTTGACTGTCTTCCGGTGATGATTCCGAAATCAACCCCGGTTTTCTGAATGGCCACGATGCCGAATCCGTCTTTAGCGTTAAAGCTTTTTATCTCGTCTCCGGAATTTGTTATGTATATTTTTCCGTCTGAAAGCACTCCGTCCACATCACTTAGCAGTAGTTTGATATTGCTGATTCTTTTAATCAGTTCAGCGGAAACAGAACCGTAGGGAGTAAAAATTGCCATAGACATGAGATAAATCCTTTATTAACCGATGGATAAACAAAACAAATCAGCCGGCGAAAAAATAATAAGCAGTATTAAAATACAACATTCAATAATTTAAATCCTGTTTATTATGTTTAAGTATATATCATGTGACTTGCTGGTGTATACCACACAATGTCGGTATGTGTGGCATCTGGTGTTTACTATATGTGGATATTTTACACAATAAAGGTTTTTAAAAATAGGTTATTTTTTGCTTTTGTTGTCTTCATTGGAAGCAGGACCGGTTTAAACCGCTGGGATGAATTAATGCCGGAAACTGTTATGATAACTGTAAAGATCAGAATTTGATTTCTGTTATGAGATTAAGCTCTGATGTTTGCCATGCGGATAAGGTTAAAATAGTGAGGATTTACTTATTGTGGAAAAGGTTGTTCTGTTAGGCTTTGTATGGATATAGTTGAACCGGATTAGCGGAAAGGACAATTACTGTGGAGTATCCCCAATCTTCAGGAACAATCGATTCTGAGCCTGAGCATGAAATTCTGTTTTTTTTACTGAGTATGATGGAGATATGTATCTTCGAGTGCAGAAGCCGGGTACAATGATGAGGCTAGACAGGATTTCTGTAGGATGAAGGCATGGGGTTTATAAGAAATGACAGTGCTGGAACAGAGAGAGACAGAAATCTGAAAGACTGCTTACCGATACCATTGATAAGGCAATTAGAGATAACAATCTGCAGAGAAAAACCGATAAACGCCTGCATGCAGGAAGTATATATACAGTAATAGGAGAAATAATACTATGGATGTCAATGATATTGAAACCCGGAAAAGTAATAAGGGGGCTTCATTGCCGGAACAGAATACTGATGTCAGCATTAATCATGCGGATAACGTATATGAGAACGAACAGAATAGTTCTTCTGGCAGTCTGAATAATAAGAACGTAGGAATACAGAATAATTCAGAAATTATCATTGATATTGAGAGTTCACCCATATTGAATCTTTCCTATTATTATCAGGATAACTTCAGACTTATTTCTGACATTAAGTTCAGAAGCAGGGAAAAGGATTATGAAAATATAACCATCAGAGTATACGCTGAAACGGATATTTTTGATGCTTTTGAACTGAAATCCGATTTTTTGGAACATGGAGCGACAGTGTCAATTGCCAACCATGTAAAGCAGCTTGTTTTAAAGGTGGAAAGATTTGCTGAACTTTCGGAGAGTATTGATACTTCCATAAATGTGGAAATCCTGAACAGCGACGGTCAGGTTATTGCCAAAAAATCACGTGCTCTTGAGGTAACGGCATTTAATCAGTGGACAGGAGACTATGATCTCTTGGCGTCTTTTGTTACTCCGAATTCCACCGGTGTAAGTTCGATAATCAGCAGGGCTGAGGACAAGCTGGAACAGCTTATCAAAAAGAACTCCGGTTATTTTGGTTCACGAAACTTCGGCAGGGGATTTCTCGGATATCAGACCGGTGATCCGCAATACGTCGCTCTGGAAGCCGAAGCTCTGTATCTCGCTGTTCAGGATCTAGGTATATCATATAGACTTCCTCCAGCATCATTCTGGGGAAGTCAGAGGATAAGATTATTTGATATGGTGTTAAATGAAAAAACCGGCACCTGTCTTGATACCACATGTTTTTATGCATCACTTCTGGAAGCCGTCGGACTGCATGCGGTAATTTTTGTACTTGATGAACATGCTCTTATCGGTGTTATGTTGAATGAAGAGAGCGGTTTTAATGATCCTGTGATTGATGACAGAAACGAGGTTTACCATGCTATAGAACTGGATAACCTCCTACCTGTGGAAACAACAGATCTGACTGACAGCAAGATTCTTTTTAAAGAATCAGTGAATTCAGGGAAGAATAAATTCGCCTCTGCGGGGTTTGAGTGCTGTGTTGATATAAAATCATGCCGTGCACGTATGATAAAGCCGTTACCTACGATGAGTCGTAATCAGGATGGTTCTCTGGTAATAACAGATGATCCCCGTTTTGTTAAAAATATGAGCGTCGGTGCAGGTAGCGTGGAGGTAAAAAGAAGAACCCTTGACCTTAAAACGAATGTTGTTCTGACTAGAGAACAGCAGTGGGAGAACAAGCTTCTGGATCTGTCAACCAGAAACAGACTGCTTAATATGAAAACATCCAATGGTTCTGTTTTGCGTGTATTTTTTGCTAAACCAGAAAAGCTAGAGGATGAACTGAGAAAACATGACAGTAAGTTTTTCAAGATAGTCGGAACACAGTTCAAAAAAGAGGAGATAGATCAGAATTTCAACAGTGAAACCATGGAAATAACAGGAGTTATAGAATCCAAGGTTTTAGCTGATGTAGAAGGCAAGGGAATTCTGAATGTATATAATGAAACTAAGCGTTCGCTGGAGCAGGTTCTTAAAAAAATAGCGGGCGAGGCAAAGGCATCCTATGATGAAAACGGAGCCAACTCCCTGTTCCTGTCCCTCTACAGCGTACTCTGGTATGACGATACAGCCGGAAGGAAACAGCATGAAGCTCCGCTCATGCTTCTGCCAGTTGATATTAAAAAGGATACCAGAACAGATGTTTATTCCATTAAGGTAAGGGATGAAGAGCTGATAATCAATTATTCCCTGATAGAGCTCATGAGACAGTATTACGGTATAAATCTTAATGCTCTTAATGAGTTGCCTGAGGATGAATACGGAGTTGATGTTCTACTTATAAAGGATACTGTTCTTAATGCTCTTCCTCCGGGATGGAAAATATTAAAAACTGTATGTCTTGGTAATTTTTCATTCAGAAAATTTGTAATGTGGCAGGATCTGAGCAGAAACAATGAGTTTCTTCAAAGTACGAGTCCGGTTTATAAGGCTTTAGCAGCAGGTAAATTCGGGGAGATTGCCAAATTCGGTGACGAGGAAGTACCGAAAACCATTGACAGTCGCATAAAATTCGGTGATGTCTGCCAGCCTATTCAGGCTGACTCAAGTCAGCTTGATGCAGTTGTTGCTGCTGAGACCGGTAAAAGTTTTGTTCTTCAGGGTCCTCCGGGAACCGGTAAGTCACAGACTATTACCAATATTATAGCTTCTGCTCTGGAACGGGGAAAAAAGGTTCTTTTTGTAGCAGCCAAGATGGCAGCATTAGAAGTTGTGCAGGAAAGATTAAGTAAACTCGGACTGTCTCCTTTCTGCCTGGAACTGCATTCAAATACCCTGACGAAGTCTAAATTTCTCGAAAGAATTAATATTGATGTTCCGGATACTGTCGGAGATGTGAAAAACAGTTATGACATTATAAAGTCCAGAATCAATCAGGAAAGAGATGAACTTAACGGGGAGGTGGAGGCTCTTCATGAACCTGTAGCAGCCGGCATGTCTGTGTACGGGGCAATCTGTCGTCTGGTTCATAATGGTATCGAGCCGGAAATAACAATACCGGCAGATGATATTTCTAAAATAAATGTTGAAATGATTATGGAGGCTGATTCAGCCCTCAGAGAATTAAAGATTTTAACCAAAGGAAGAAAATTAACCGATTATACATTTTTTGAAAGCCGGCTTCTGGCTGTTCCTGCAAATCCGTTAAATATCGACAGTGCGAGATTAAGACGGCTTCATGATGAGGTGTATGCCTGTGTAAATTCAATAACTGAACTCCTTGGGTTTGGTGGAGAAATTATGGATGTCGAACGACTTACCGGCATTCTTTCTGGTTTGGAACAGGCTTTAAATAATGAAAACATGGATTTTTCACTTCTTTCACTGCCGAACTGGGAGGGGTTTGTAAAGACTGCTGATGAAGGGATAAGTGATGCTATTGCCGTGAGAGACGGTATGGACAAACTGGGACCTAATGCGGATGATGTATTTAAACTGGATCTCAGGGAGGAGCTTAAATTATGGAAGCTGGATGATGAAAAATTCTTTATTTTCCGTTACTTCGCACATAGTAAATCCGTAGGCAGACTTCAAAGAGCACTGGGAGTGGATGTTAAGGTCAGCAGTGACAACTACATAGAAATTGTAGAGTCTGCGCTGAAGATTCAGGAACTCAGAACACGGCTTGCAGATACTGAAAAATCACTTGCAAAGTCAAGCGAGTCATTTGCTACCCTTGTTTCAAAGACTCCTGAAAAGGCCAGAGAAGTACTTGATATTCTGATAATTCTTGTATCTACTTTGAAAGATGATTTGGATCCTGGTCAGGAGATGAAGGTTAATGAGGCAATTTCCAGAAATTCAGGTGATCAGAAATTCCGTGACCGTGTTAAGCAGCTGGCTGCATACAGGAGCACTGTTGAGGATTTCTGTGCACAGAGTGATGTCATCAGAAAATATTTCAATATTGATGCCACCCTGCTGCCGCATGATCTCAGGAGTATTGCCGACAGAGCTTCAGTCTGGGTGGAGAATCAGAAGGATTTAAATGAATGGATTGAGGTTAATAAGCGTCTCAATCGTGTTAGAAACATGGGCTTTAGCGTTCTTGTCAATGCTTTATTCGGTAACAGAATACCTACAGATGCCGGGGAAGGGTATGCTTCTTCCGTATTTGCTAAATCCGTTATTGAATGGCAGTTCAGTTCGAATGCTTCACTGTCAGGGTTCAATCCTGAACTGTTCGAGGACAAGATTAAGAAGTTTAATGAGGATGCATCAGAATTCAGGAAACTTTCCGGTCAGCTTTTAATAAATCATCTGACTACTAGAAAAAATCATCTGAAAAATGCGGCTGATGCCGCTTTACAGGAGGAGATATCTTTCTTTGAAAGAGCCAAGAAGAGCCGTGGACGAGGTCTTTCCATCAGAAATATTTTTAATAAAATGCCGAATCTTATGCCTAGGATTGCCCCTTGTATGCTGATGAGTCCTATTTCTGTCGCTCAATATCTTTCTCCGGATAAATACAGTTTTGATCTGATAATTTTTGATGAGGCCTCCCAGCTTCCGACATCGGAAGCTGTCGGAGCAATAGGCAGAGGAAAACAAGTAATAGTCGTAGGTGATCCTAAGCAGATGCCTCCAACAGAATTTTTTGAGGCCAGACAGAGCGAAGAAACCGAGAATGCCGATTTGGAAAGCGTGCTGGATGACTGTATGACTTTAGGTATGCCGACCAAAACATTGAGCTGGCACTACCGTTCACGTCATGAAAGTCTAATTTCTTTCAGTAATACCATGTACTATGAGGGAAATCTGTATACATTCCCGTCTCCTGACGATATGAATTCAAAGGTGACATTTAATTATGTGAATGGTCTTTATGATCGCGGGGGAAAAGGCACCAATGCTGATGAAAGCAGGGAGGTTGTTGCCTTTGTTAAAAAGTTTTTAGAAAATCCTGTAAACAAGGATACATCCATAGGTATTGTTACCTTTAACAGTAAACAGCAGTCCCAGATTGAAGATGATCTTGCAGAAATGTTCAAGCAGAATCCGGAACTGGAGGTTACTGCCAATGAATGCAAAGAACCTTTATTTGTGAAGAATCTGGAAAATGTGCAGGGTGATGAGCGGGATGTGATTGTTTTTTCTGTAGGTTTTGGTAAAGACCGGGATGGAAGAATTTCCATGAATTTCGGTCCTTTGAACCGTGACGGAGGTGAACGTCGTCTCAATGTTGCGGTAACACGAGCCAAAAAGGAAATGGTGGTCTTTTCCTCTCTTGAACCTGAGGATGGCAGAATCACCTCTACAACGTCCCGCGGGGTAATAGGACTTTTTGATTTCTTAAAATATGCCAGAAACGGTTCTGCTTCACTGGTGCGACAGTTGAGCTCCCGTTGCAATGAGGTGGATTTTCTGGTTCAGGATCTGGCAGACAGGTTAAAGGAAAAGGGATTTAACACCAAGGCAGGTGTGGGAACCTCGGCTTTTAAGGTTGATCTGGCAGTAAGAGATCCGAGAAACTCAAACAGATATCTTGCCTGTATTATGGCTGATGGTATTGTTTTTAAGAAAACCCCCAGTGCTATTGACAGATTCTATGGTCAGCCGGGAGTATTGAAAGGTCTTGGCTGGAATGTTCTCCGTTTCTGGACTCCTGACTGGTGGAAAAATAAGGAGGCGGTTCTTGAGAGACTTGTAAATGATCTGAAACGGTTAGAGGAGGAATTTTACAAGGAATCTGAAGTAAAATAATGCTTTCATGACGGCTTTAGAAAACTGATTAAACAGCCGGGCATTATGCACATCATGTGAAAAAGTCGCGTGCCATGCGACTTTTTTGTTATGGATGAAAGAAGAATAGAGTCGGAGTTTTTTTCTGAAAGGAAAGGAAGATTTTTTTCAGTGGTAACAGCATATATTTTTGTTTTTTTTATTATTTTTAGAGAAAGATTACCAAAATATAAATGGTTACAATGTATTTATTGGTAAATATTATGTTTAATATGAAATAATAAAAAAACATATAATATGAAACTAAAACGTTTTTTTGATACCTAATAATGTGTCAGATACAGATATTTATGAAGACGTACATACCTGTTACTGAGATTTTTTAAAACCATCAGCTTACGGTTAAAAGTGTTTATTTATTTCTGAATAATCATGATATTCAGGAGTGTCCGAACATTTATAAATGGTAAAATATGCTGATATAAACATGATTTGAGGAAAACTGCTGGTCCTAGACGGGACAACAACTAATATGAAAGATAATTTAGTAGAAATAAGGGATCTAACCTTTTCCTACGGCAAAAGAAATATCTATGAAAATGTCAGTCTGGATATACCGAGGGGAAAGATTACTGCATTCATGGGACCTAGTGGTACCGGTAAAACGACAATGCTAAGGCTTATTGGTGGGCAGATAGCCCCTGACAAGGGGACGATCAGCTACGACGGAGTTAATATTCATAAACTCAAAAGGGCTGATTTGTATAATCTGAGAAAACGGATGAGCATGTTATTTCAGAGCGGGGCTTTATTCACAGATATTAATGTTTTTGATAATGTTGCCTATCCTATACGGGAGCATACCAGACTGCCGGAGGATATTATCCGGGATATGGTTCTGATGAAGCTTGAAGCAGTGGGGTTAAGAGGAGCCGCATCTCTTATGCCCCATGAACTGTCTGGTGGAATGGCGAGAAGAGCCGCTCTGGCGCGTTCAATTGCATTGGATCCTGAACTTATCATGTATGACGAACCGTTTACCGGTCAGGATCCGATAACCATGGCTGTTCTCTTGCGACTTATACAGACTTTGAACCATACCTTGGGGTTGACGTCAGTGGTTGTGACACATGATGTCAAGGAAATATTAAGTATTGCTGATTACGCGTATATACTGGCCGGCACAAAGGTTGTGGCCGGAGGAACCCCGGAGGAACTGAAAGAATCCGATGATCCGCGGGTAAAACAGTTTATCAATGGTGAGTTTGATGGCCCGGTACCATTTAATTATCCTTCAGAAGTAAGTTATTTAAAGGATTTGTAATGTTATTGAATTATATTGGTAATTTGGGCCGTTGGGGTGTCCGTCGTATAAATGCAATTGGCCGGGCTACCATTATGCTGTTTTATTCCATATGCGGACGGCCTCAAATCAGAAAAAATTTTCCGCAGCTGATAAGACAGATATATGTTGTGGGGGTTCAGTCTATCAGTATTATTGTTGTTTCCGGGCTGTTTATAGGTATGGTACTCGGCCTGCAGGGATATCATGTTCTGGTTAATTTTATGGCAGAGGGAGCTCTCGGTCAGATGATAGCTCTGGCAATTATCCGAGAACTGGGGCCGGTTGTAGCTGCTCTTCTGTTTGCAGGACGGGCCGGTTCCGCTTTAACTGCGGAAATCGGTTTGAAGAAGGCTACAGAGCAACTCTCTTCAATGGAGATGATGGCTGTGGATCCTTTGAGAAGGGTTATTGCCCCGAGGTTCTGGGCTGGGGTGATATCACTGCCTATGCTTACGGTTATTTTTACTCTGGTCGGTATATACGGTGGAAAGCTGGTCGGTGTGGACTGGCTCGGGGTGGATGATGGTATATTCTGGGGTGGCATGAACAGCGCTATTGATTTCTGGGATGATCTGATGATGTGTGCCATTAAGAGTATATTTTTTGCAGTAACCGTTATATGGATTTCTCTTTTTAACGGTTATGATTTGGTTCCTACTTCGGTTGGTATAAGTAAGGCCACTACCAATACAGTAGTTCAGTCTTCTTTAGCTGTTTTAGGTCTCGACTTTGTGTTAACTGCAGTAATGTTTTAAGGAATAAGAAAGTGAAATTTAGTAAAGTGGAATTCTCCGTGGGATGTTTTATTATGGCATCCATCATTTGCGGTGTTTTTTTGGCGCTGAAAGTTGCCGGACTGACATTCAGTTTTAATGATCATACCTATAAGGTTCACGGATATTTCGATAACGTTGGTTCTTTAAAACTGCGTGCCCCTGTAAAAATAGGCGGTGTGGTTATCGGTAGGGTCAGTAATATTTATGTTGACGGCGAAAGACTTATTCCGGTAGTGGAAATGGAAATTGAAGAAAAATACAGTAATCTTTCCAGTGAAAGCAAGGCGTCAATACTGACGGCAGGTTTGATTGGTGAGCAGTATATAGGTATTACTCCCGGGTTTTATGATGAGGATATGGGTACAACCTACTTAAAGGATGGTGATAAGATATCTGATACTGGATCTGCAATTGTTCTTGAGGATCTTATCGGTAAGTTCCTTTATTCCGTTAACAAGGGGAATGGCAACTCAACGGAAAAAAACAGTGACAATTAATAGGACCGAAGGCTCCTAAAATTGCGCTGATATATGCGGTTCCCTCGTAGATGTGCTATAAATGCAGGAACTATTTTTTTAATGAAAAATTTTATCTGTATGAAATTTTATGTACAAAGGACTGTCTAATAACCGTCAGATAAATTTTTGATACATGATAAATTGAGTGTCAGAAGAATAAATCAAGGAAGAATGATGTTTAAAAAAATTATTAAATCTATTGTCGCAGTTGCTTTTGTTTGTTTATCAACAGCAGGTCTGGCTGATAGCAATGTTGATACCTCAAATCCTTATACTATGATGCAGACACTTGCTGATAACACCTTTGCAGCAATAAAGAAGAACAAGGATAGACTTGATGATACCAGCGTGTCAAGAGGAATTATCCGCACAGAGCTACTGCCGTATATCGATAATAAATATTCCTCTTTAAAGGTGATAGGCACAAATCTGAAATCCACCAATGATGAACAGCGCAAGAAATTTACTGCCGCTTTTACTGATTATATTATTGCAACTTATGCAGATGCGCTAAAGAAATACACTACCCAGACTGTAAAAGTTCAGGAACCTGAGGATATAAAGGATGACTTCGTGGCCGTCAGAGTTACTGTTATGGAACCCGGTGCTCCTGATCTAGAGGTTGTATTCAAGCTACGCTTAAATAAAAAGACCGGTCAGTGGAAGATCTATGATCTGGTAGCGGAAGGTATCAGCCTGCTGAGCGCCAAGCAGTCAGAACTTGGAGGTTTAATCAGGGAAAAGGGAATTGATGCAGTAAGTCAGCAGCTTATTGATCATGTAAACGGTAAAACAGCAAAGTAAACTTTGAATCATTAAATAACGATAAGATAAGAAATAACGGAATAATCAAATGAAACTCAACGGCTGTCTTGATTGCAATACTGTCGAAAGATTATGGAAGGATAAGAGCAGTATTTTTACCGATAAAGAAGTTGATTTAACAGATGTTAGCAAAATTGATTCTTCGGGTATTGCTTTTTTAGTAATCTGGTCAAGAGGTATTATTGAAAGCAGTGGTGAAGTCGAGAGATTAAGATTAAAGAATCCTCCACAGGAAGCAGTTAATTTGATTACTCTGTTTAAGGTTAAAGAACTTTTTGAGATACTGAATTAGCTTCTGTATTTTTCCGGTTACATCAAACCTGATACAATGATACGGATCCCGTGAAATTGCAAGTTTCATGGGATTTTTTATTCTGCTTGGAATATGACATAAGGATTATCAAAGAACTTATTTGTGAATAATCTGTCATAGTTATGTCTTTGCGTCTGTTTCTTTATAATGCGGTGAATTTTCGATACGGAATAATGTCTGCATGCGTGTCCTGCAATGGAAAATCACAATCGTTTCTACTTTCATAAATGAAAACATAACGGGAAAAAACCGGATTGTGTGCTCGTGCCGGTTATATGCCATCATATTGTTTTCTTCACGATAAAAAGACATTATCCGTTATGCTGTAGATTATTGTACTTGTGTTCTAAATCTATTGAGTTTTATGGCAAAGGTTTGTAAAATTTTCGGCTGTAGCGTTTTATTATACGTTTGTTTCAAGCAGGTTTTCTGATTATGCATAAATTTAAAATTGAAGGTGGTAAGGCTCTTATCGGTGATGTGGTAATTTCCGGAGCTAAAAATGCGGCTTTACCAGTAATACTGGCGACAATTCTTACTGATGAGCCGGTTGTTCTCCATAATGTGCCAAACCTCAGAGATGTTAAAACATCTTTTAAGTTACTGGAAATTGCCGGTAAGACGGTTAGAGAACTTGATGAAGGCAGCTATGAAATCAGCGGTACAGTGACGAATTCCCAGGCTCCTTATGAACTTGTGAAAACAATGAGAGCTTCAATTTTAACTCTCGGACCGCTTACAGCTAAAACCGGACAGGCTGATGTTTCACTGCCGGGCGGATGTGCCATCGGTGCCAGACCGGTAAATCTGCATATTCATGGTCTGCAACAGATGGGCGCTTCTATTGATATTCAGGGTGGTTACATTAAGGCAAGAGTTAACAACAGACTTGTAGGTAATCATATATACATGGATATGATTTCTGTAACAGGAACTGAAAATCTGGTATCAGCTGCTGTACTTGCCTACGGAGAGACCTGCCTGCAGAATGCTGCTAAAGAGCCGGAAGTTGTTGATTTGGTTAGATTTTTAAGAACCCTTGGCGCTGATATCAATGGAGAAGGGACTAATGAAATAGTCATCCATGGTGTAGAAAAACTGCACGGCGGAGAATATACCATACAACCTGACCGTATTGAGACAGGAACATTTCTGGTTGCTGCAGCTGTTACAAACGGCTGTATTACATGTCATAAAACAGATCCTGATAATCTTCAGGCGGTTATAGCCAAACTGGAGGAGGCCGGTGCTCTGGTTGAATGTACAGCTGACAGTATAAAGCTTGATATGAGAGGCCGTGAATTGAAGCCAGTAAATATAACCACTGCTCCTTATCCTGCTTTCCCGACAGATATGCAGGCTCAGTTCACCCTTTTAAATGCTATTGCCAAGGGAACCGGTGTGGTAACTGAGACAATTTTTGAAAACAGATTTATGCATGTTCCTGAACTCAACCGTATGGGAGCTAATATCGAACTGCAGGGTAATAGCGCAATCTGTCATGATTGTGAAGGTCTAAGCGGAGCTCAGGTAATGGCAACAGATTTACGTGCCAGTGCTTCTCTGGTTATCGCCGGATTTGTGGCAAAGGGGGTAACCATTGTAGACCGAATTTATCATATGGACCGCGGCTATGAGAAAATCGAAGAAAAATTCAAAGGACTGGGTGGTTCAATAGAAAGACTGGTTGACTGAATCATTTTCTGAGTCCGGGAGTTTACGAATATATTGCAGTGCCGGTATGAACAGAATCTGAATAACACAGAAACTTTTGTTTTGTACTACTGTGCGAAAAAAGGAGTTCCAAAGGTGGCTTTTAGTTTAAAGAAATACAACACATTCGGTTTAGAGGTAGAGGCTACCTGGGGGATAGAAATAAATGATTTTGTCATGTTTGATATGGCATTTAAAAAAATAAAGGAGACAGGTCTTCCATTTATTGTTCTAGGTGATGGTTCTGATGTTCTCTTCAGGGAGGATTATGAGGGAATAGTCATGGTTAACCGTCTCAAAGGGATGGAATTTTCCCAGGATTCAGATTTTCATTATGTGAAAGTTCAGGCGGGGGAGAATTTTGATTCAGTGATTAGAACCTGTTTGGATAGAGAAATATATGGCTTGGAAAATCTTGCTTTGATACCGGGAACAGCAGGTGCTGCGCCGGTGCAGAATATCGGGGCCTACGGTTCTTCTTTTTCTGACTTCTGCCGTTATGTTGAAGTACTTGATTTAAAAAACAACAAGATAGATCGGATTAGAGCTCAGGATTGTGCCTTCGGCTACCGTACAAGCATTTTTAAAATACCGGAAAATACTGACAGATACATTATCACAGCTGTAGAGTTAAAGATCCCCAAAAAATGGACTCCTAATCTGAATTATGCATCTCTTGAAGGGCTTGAAGATACTTCTGCCCGAGGGATATACAACCATATTTCTGACGTGCGGAACAGTAAATTGCCGTCACCTAAGGTTTTAGGTAATGCCGGAAGTTTCTTTAAGAATCCTGTAGTAGAAAAATCGGTTTATGAAAAGCTTGTATCTGAGTATGATCATGTACCTGGGTATGGTACAGACGACGGTTCTACAGTTAAACTGGCTGCTGGATGGCTCATTGAAAAGGCTGGGTGTAAAGGACTCAGGATGGGGAACGCCGGAACCTATGAAAAACAGTCTCTGATACTTGTTAATTACGGTGGAGCCTCTCCTGATGAACTGATTGGTGTAGCCTGCTTCGTAAGAAATAAAGTGGCTGATAAGTTCGGTATTGTTCTAGAACCTGAGGTAAGGATTATAGGGAAAAAAGGGGAATGTCATCTCTAAAAAAAAATCACTGTTGCGTTTTTTCTGATGATGAGAGAATGGTACTGGAATACCTTTCTGATAAAAAATACCATAGTGGAGTTCAGCTCGGTTCGGCTTTGAATAAAAGCAGAACCACCATTATGAATTACATGAAAAAGTTATCTGACAGCGGCCTTCTGATAAATAAAGTTATCGGCAGAGGATATCAGTTACAGATTGTTCCGGAATTTTACGACCGGCGGATACTTTTAAAACGTCCAAATCTCTCATTCTTTGATACGGTAGATTCAACCAATCAATTCCTGCTTGAACAGAGTGATGTCTCTGACGGTACTGTGGTTCTTACTGATTTTCAAAGTCACGGTCGCGGGAGGAGAGGCCGGGATTTTCTGTCTTCATACGGCACCCAGATTATGTTCAGCTATGCTACAAATTTTAAGGAAATCGGAGAGATTAACGGATTAAGCATAGTCATAGGAATAGCTGTTGTTAAAGCCTTAGAGTCTGTCGGTATAAACAATGTCCAAATTAAGTGGCCTAATGATTTATATATCAACGGACAGAAAGTCGGGGGAATACTTGTTGAGACCAGCTGTAGCAAGAAGGGGGTATATACAGTGATCGGTGTTGGGATAAATGTTGTCCGCGATTTCCTGTTTCTTGTTGATTTATCAAAACTGGATCGGGAGATTGGTGCAATAGATATCAGTAAACACGGAATAAGCAGATCTGAAATGGTGCTGCTACTGTGTGAGTACATAGATAAATACATTGCCAATTTTAAAAGAGTCGGTCTTCAACCATATATTGAAACCTATAACAATTATGATGCGTTTGCCGGAAGCAATGTGCGTATTATTACCAATGAGAGAATGATTGAAGGAGTAAACGGAGGCATTAATGCGACCGGGGCAATTATTCTGTATACGCAGGAAGGAAAGTTGGTTGAGGTGGTGGCCGGAGATGTTAGTCTCCGTAAGGCTGATATTACTTAGGCTGTTTAAAGATAATTGCCAGTTATTGGCTGGAGTGGTACCAATAAATTGGTGGGGTATTAAAAGGTTGTTTCAATTACCTGTGGGCTCTTAACAGGAACAACTGGCATTCTTTATGATATAAGCTTTAGATAAGATGGCGATTTTGCAATAGAGAGACTATATGGTGGTTCTTATCTTTTTTAACAATTAAATCGGCATTCTTCATGGATGGAAGAATATTTTCAATTAAATTAACATGATTTATCGAATCCCAGCACTCAGTGAACTTGTTTAAAAGCTCATCTTTGGGGATTCCTATCATGTTGCGGAAAAATGACTGCTCGTTTTTTTCTGCATCCCTTACGAGTGAAAAGCATCTGTCGAGATACCATGAAAAAATATCTTTTTCATCAGCATCCAAATAGATAGAACGGCTGAAGAAATTACGCACGCTTTTACTTGAAGAAAGTGTTTCAGCCCCTTGTAAAGGGGGATCCTCCAGAACATTTATTCCCTCAAATATCAAAATATTACATTCGTTTATTTGTTTTGGTGCCGGCAGTATGTCATATGTTTCATGGCTGTACACCGGATATTCGATATTTTGTTTCCCGTTGACGAAATCTTCGAGAAAATTGAGCATTTTTTCATAATTGTATGATTCAGGGAATCCTTTTCGATGCATGATATTTCTGCTTATGAGTTCAGAAGACGGGTAAATAAAGTTATCTGAACTGATTACGGAGATTTTTTTGTTAAGGATTATTCGGAGAATATCAGCTATTTGAGATGAAAAATAACTTTTTCCTGATGAAACAGAACCACATACACCGATAACAATTCGTGAATCTGTTTCAGTATTAAATTGTTCGGAAATAGAGTCAGTAAGAAAGGCTATTACAGTTGTCAGTCCTCTGTCAGATAAAAATCTGCTGTTACAGTTATTAAGTATCAACCGAGGCTGTGATTTTACAAAATCATCTTCAGTCAGAAAGTCTAGATAGCGGAATTCTTGATCTGAAAAAAAATGGTGCATGAGTATATATCCGAAATTGCAGAGTTAATGATAGTACTGTTCTAGAATATTATAGCAATCGGATAAGGTTGATATATATAAAAATTTAAGAATCTGAACTGTCTATTAAGGACTATTTGTGATGTTATGAGAAAGGAATATTTCTGTTATTAGGGGTTGTCGATGGGGAGCGCCTTATTTGTCAGCTATCAAGAGAATTTTGTCTAATAATTGCGCAAAAAGTATGAATTATGAAAGAATTACAAAATAATAACAAATAAATCTTGCATATGAAAAACTTTTAATGTAATATGCTCGCACACAGAGACACTTAAGCTATCTAGCTTATTTCTGTAAACCAGACTGGAGGGGTTCCCGAGCGGTCAAAGGGAGCAGACTGTAAATCTGCCGACTCTGTCTTCGAAGGTTCGAATCCTTCCCCCTCCACCATTTATGGTTTGTATACGATTAGGGCGGGCATCGTATAGTGGTAATACCCAAGCCTTCCAAGCTTGTGCGACGGGTTCGATTCCCGTTGCCCGCTCCATGTTTAAGATTAAATATTATCGTCAAGTAACTGTGGCGTATCTTGCCTACAGTGATCACTTTTTTAGAGGAACTTAGGTATGTCAAAGGAAAAGTTTGAACGTACAAAGACTAACGTGAACGTTGGTACAATCGGTCACGTAGACCATGGTAAGACCACTTTAACTGCTGCTATTACTACTGTATTAGCAAAGACCTACGGCGGTGAAGCAAGAGCATTCGATCAGATCGATAACGCTCCTGAAGAAAAGAGCCGTGGTATCACCATCAACACTTCACACGTTGAATACTCAACTCAGAACCGTCACTACGCACATGTAGACTGCCCAGGCCACGCTGACTATGTAAAGAACATGATCACCGGTGCTGCACAGATGGACGGCGCAATCCTCGTAGTAGCTGCTACTGATGGTCCAATGCCACAGACTCGTGAACACATCCTTTTAGCACGTCAGGTAGGCGTACCATACATTGTTGTATTCTTAAACAAGTGTGATATGGTTGACGACGAAGAATTATTAGACTTAGTAGAAATGGAAGTTCGTGATTTATTATCAGAATACGACTTCCCAGGTGATGACACTCCAATCATCCGTGGTTCTGCATTAGGTGCATTAAACGGTGAAGCAAAGTGGGAAGAAAAGGTAATTGAATTAGCATCTACCCTTGATTCATACATCCCAGATCCAGTACGTGATATCGACCACCCATTCTTATTACCAATTGAAGACGTATTCTCAATTTCAGGTCGTGGTACAGTAGTAACTGGCCGTGTAGAACGTGGTATCATTCATGTAGGCGACGAAATCGAAATCGTTGGTATTCGTGAAACTTCAAAGACCACCTGTACCGGTGTTGAAATGTTCCGTAAGTTACTTGACGAAGGTCGCGCTGGTGATAACGTAGGTATCTTATTACGTGGTACTAAGAGAGAAGAAGTTGAACGTGGTCAGGTAGTAGCAAAGCCTGGTTCAATCACTCCACACACCAAGTTCGAATCAGAAGTTTACGTATTAACCAAGGAAGAAGGTGGTCGTCACACTCCATTCGTTAACGGTTACCGTCCACAGTTCTACTTCAGAACTACTGATATCACCGGTACTATCGAATTAGAAGGTGATGCACAGATGGTTATGCCTGGTGATAACGTTAAGATGATCGTTACCTTAATTCACCCAATTGCTATGGAACAGGGTTTACGCTTCGCTATCCGTGAAGGTGGCCGTACTGTAGGCGCTGGTGTTGTTGCTAAGGTTATTGAATAATTTTAGTTGAATAGTCCAAAAACCCCGGTTTAACGGGGTTTTTTTGGATTAAAAGAATCTGTTGTCCTGACTTTGCTGCCGGCAAAGTTTGTTTGTTTAGATATAATATTAAGGATTTTAATAATGGCTGAAAAAGCAAAGAACAAAAATCCTGTGAAAGCCGAAAATAACGGTTCAGCCGTTGGTTTTCTCAATACCGAAGTGTCAGCAGGTGCTAATATTGCCCTTTGGCTTGTTGCTGTTGTTTTGCTGATTGTGGCTATTTTTGGTAACTACTACGTAAGCAAAGAGTATTCTGAACTGTTCAATGACAGTATCAATAGTCTGATTAAAGGGTGCTGTGTTGTTCTTGTAGTACTTTTGGCTGTTATTGTTGCGTTGTTTACCAACAAGGGTAGACAGGCATTGTCTTTCGCAAAAGAATCATACACTGAAGTTAGAAGAGTTGTATGGCCGGACTTCCAGAAGACCAAGCAGGTAACAATTATGGTTGGGATGATTGCTTGTGTGGTTGCTGCGTTATTATGGATATTTGATGTTATCGTTATGTTCGTACTCAAGCAGATCGATTCAATCTAAGGAATAATTATGACTACTGAAAATTCTAAGTCCACCGCAAAGAAGAGATGGTATGTTATTCAGGCTTTTTCAGGTTATGAATTACGTGTAAGAGAAACATTGCTTCAGAGTATTGAACAGAATGAAGAAATGAAGGAACTTATTGATGAAGTTCTGGTTCCAATGGAAAGAGTAAAAGAGTATCGCGATGGTAAGAAGCGTGAGTCTCAGCGTAAATTCTTCCCTGGATATGTTCTTATTCATATGGTTATGAACGAAAAAACATGGCTTTTTGTTCGTCATACCGATCGTGTTCTGGGTTTTGTAGGTGGTAACATTGAACATCCTATGCCTATAACCGATGCTGAAGCTGAAAGAATTCTTGGCAGACTCAAAGAAACAGAAAATACACCTACTCAGAAGACTAAATTTGAAGTCGGCGAAAGAGTTAGAGCTAAAGAAGGTGCCTTTAAAGACTTTACAGGCATTGTTGAAGCTGTTGATTATGAAAAGAGTCGTGTAACAGTATCTATCTCTATTTTCGGAAGAGATACACCTGTAGATCTTGATTTTGCTCAGGTTGAAAAGGATGTTTAATCTGATTAACGCTGATTAGATTGATTATAAAAAGGAGCACTCAATGTGCTCCTTTTTAAATTTATGGAATTTAAAAAATTTTGTTGACTCATTCTAATAATTGAGTATAATCACATCACCTTGCAGTTTTGTGAGGGTGTTATTGTTTTTTTTATTTTAGGGGAGTGTGCTTAATCAGCACGCGATTGAACCCGTGAGGCATAAAAATGGCTAAGAAAGTTCAAGCATATATTAAGCTTCAGGTTAAGGCTGGCATGGCAAACCCAGCTCCTCCAGTTGGTCCTGCATTAGGTCAGCACGGTGTAAACATTATGGAATTCTGTAAGGCATTCAATGCTAGAACAGAAAAGATGGATAAGGGTGCTCCAGTACCAGTTATCATCACTGTTTACTCTGATAAATCATTTACTTTTGTTACCAAGACCGCTCCTGCATCTTATCTGATCAAGAAGACCTTAGGTTTGGATTCTGCATCACATAAGCCAGGTAAGGAAATCGTTGGTAAGATTACTAAAGCTCAGCTTATTGAAATCGCTGGCAAGAAAGATGGCGATATGACCGGTGCTGATATTGAAGCATCAGCTCGTTCAATTGCCGGTACTGCTCGTTCAATGGGTATTCAGGTGGAGGATTAATAGATGGCTAAATTATCAAAGCGTATGAAGGCTATCAAGGAAGGCGTTGATAAGTCTAAGGAATATTCTCTTTCTGAAGCTGTTGAAGTTGTTCGTAAGTTTGCTACCTGCAAATTTGATGAATCTGTTGACGTTGCAATTCAGTTAGGTATTGATCCACGTAAGTCAGATCAGACTGTACGCGGTTCAGTTGTTCTTCCAAACGGGACTGGTAAGACTGTACGTGTTGCAGTATTTACTCAGGGTGCTAAGGCTGAAGAAGCTAAGGCTGCCGGTGCTTCTTTTGTAGGTATGGAAGATTTAGCAGAACAGGTTAAGAAGGGTGAAATCAGCTTTGACGTTGTAATCGCTTCCCCTGATGCAATGCGCGTAGTTGGTCAGTTAGGTCAGATCCTTGGTCCACGTGGCTTAATGCCAAATCCAAAGGTTGGTACCGTAACTCCAAACGTTGCTGAAGCTGTTAAGAATGCAATCGCAGGTCAGGTACGTTATCGTAACGACAAGCAGGGTAATATTCAGGCTGCTATCGGTAAGATCAGTTTCTCTAATGAAGCTCTTATCGAAAACCTTAACGCACTTATTTCTGCTGTTAAGAAGGCAAAACCAGCTACTTCTAAAGGTCAGTACATCACTAAGGTTTACTTATCATCTACCATGGGTGCTGGCGTTTCTGTAGATAGGAACGGTTTAGCCGACTAATTTTTTAGGTGGGTTTTGTAAAACTCACCTGTTCGGGAGTCCTACTCCCGTCCAAGACCGCAGGTGGGCAACCTTAATTTCCTGCGCAGACGGAAAAGACTTCAGAGAAAGATTTCTTTTTTCTGGATATTTCCGAAGTCTCTGTAAAGAGTGTTTCCGGCTATGCCGGGTAATTTTCCAGGAGTTTTGCTAAATGGCATTATTAATCAACGACAAGAAAGCTATAGTTGCTGAAGTTGCTGAACTTGCCAAGGGCGCTAAGTCAGCTGTAGTTGCTGATTCTCGTGGTGTTGGTGCTGCTGATATGACTGCTTTACGCAAGTTATGTCGTGACAACAATGTTGACGCTAGAATCGTTCGTAACTCATTGCTTGCTCGTGCAGTAGAAGGTACTGAGTACGCATGTTTAGCTGAAACCTTTACTGGTCCAACTCTTGTTGCTTTTGCTTTTGATCATCCAGGTGCTGCTGCACGTTTGTTCAAAGAATTCGCAAAGAACAATAAGAATTTCACTATTAAGGGTGCTGCTTTTGAAGGTGAATTCATTTCAGCTGAAGATATTGATCGCTTAGCTACATTACCAACTTACGAAGAAGCTATTGCTCACCTCATGGCAACCATGAAGGAAGCTGCAGCTGGCAAGTTAGTACGTACATTAGCTGCTTTAGGCGACAAGCTCAAGGAAGCTGCTTAATTATAGTTTTTTTGTTTTATAAAATTTAGGAAATTATCAAATGACTAAAGAAGAAATTTTAGACGCTATCGCTAGTATGTCAGTAATGGAAGTATGTGAACTCGTTACTGCTATGGAAGAAAAGTTCGGTGTATCTGCAGCTGCTGCTGTTGTAGCTGGTCCAGCTGCTGGTGCCGCTGCTGCTGAAGAAAAGACTGAATTCGATGTAGTTTTAGCTGATGTTGGTGCTAACAAGATCAACGTAATTAAGGCTGTTCGTGCTGCTACTGGTTTAGGTCTTAAGGAAGCTAAGGACTTAGTTGAATCTGCTCCAGCTAAGATCAAGGAAGGCGTTGCTAAGGATGAAGCTGAAGCTCTCAAGAAGTCTCTTGAAGAAGCTGGTGCTAAGGTTGAATTAAAGTAATTTAATTACTTTTTCTATCCATATATCCTACTATCGTAGTTGATTGAAATTAAAACAGGCATTTATTTAAATGTCTGTTTTTTTTTATTGTTTATACAGGACTGTAAGAATTTGAATATGCTTTTAAAGAGTGCTATTATTCATTAGCTGACTATTCAGCAAATGGCAGTATTTGCCCATGTGCGCATAACATTCCATAAAAGTAAATTTGCAGTGCAATACCTCCTGAGTATCCATGCTCTAATTGGAAGCTCGTAGGAAATCCCCTGGTTCAGGGGAGAAATGCAGATTGTTATCTTATTTTGATTTAATTTATAAATAGGTATTTATATGTCTAAGACTATTATTAATACACCTGATGCTCCAGCTGCAATCGGTCCATATGTTCAGGCTACCCGTGTAGGTAATTTTCTTTTTACATCTGGTCAAATTCCACTTGATCCAAAATCAAATACTCTGGTTACCGGAGATATTAAAGTTCAGGCTCATCAGTCATGCAAGAATCTGCTTGCCATTCTTAAGGAAGCCGGTTTTGATGCAGCAGACGTAGTCAAGACAACATGCTTTATTAAGGATATAAATGACTTTGCTGCTTTTAATGAAGTTTATGCTGAATATTTCGGTAAGTCAGCTCCGGCAAGATCCTGTGTTGAAGTAGCTAGACTTCCAAAAGACGTTTTATGTGAAGTAGAACTTGTTGCATACAAAGATTAATATTTTTAATTTCTTAAAGAAAGGGAAAAATCCCTTTCTTTTTCTGTATAAATTATATGAAATTTATATTTATTATTTCTTCTCCTCCTTTTGGTGATCCCTTGCTAAAGATTGCTCTCGAGTACGCTAAAGCCTCTGTTTCCGCCGGTCATGAGACGTCTATTTTTTTGTATGGTGATGGAGTTTATAATTCTCTTAACGGCATAAATCCTGCTAATGATGAGTTTAATCCTGCCACTATTTTAAAAAAACTTTCCGAAAAATCGGGTATTTACTATTGTGAAACAGCTGCAATGAGAAGGGGGGTTAATGGTTCCAACGTCTCGGATTATGCTAAGTGTTCTACATTAGGAGAACTTTCTCATTTAATAAGTTCAGCTGACCGGGTGATTTATCTATGAGTGGAATTGTTTGCACATTTGATTCTCCCGGTTTTTCAGATATTTTGGAGAAACTTGAATTTATTCTCGGAATAAGCGCTTTTAACGAGGATATAAAAATAATCTTTATGAAAAATTCTCTTTCATATCTGTTGAATTCCCCCGAACTTCAACCAGATAAGCTTGGAGTTAAGAATTTTATTAAAATTTTTGGCATGCTTGAGTTATACGATTTGTCAGAGGTTTATTACCAGTCAGAAGACGACAGTGTTATCACTATCGGCGAGATGAAGATTCGTCCGTGCTCGTCTGTAGAGTGCTTTGAATTTTTCCGGAAAGCAGATTTTGTGCTATAGCAGTGAATGCTGGATAAGTAATGTCTGTTATTATCTATCACCTTTATTCACGAGTTCTGTCGGTTTGGAATTTTCTTTTTGATTTATTTTTATCATGCCCGGGAGCGATAAATGTTACATCTTATGACAGTGTCAGATATGGAAAAGCTGTCCTATTGTTTAAATAATCTCAATGCTGATGATGTGATTGTCCTGTCATCTGATGGTGTGAATATGATTAGTCAGTTAGATCATAAGTATGCTGGTACGATGATTTTGGCACTTTGTGACAGCGTATTAGCATTTGGTCTTAAAGATAAAGCAGACAGGCTAGGGATACGTTGTATTGATTATTCAACTCTGGTTCAGTTGACTGTGGAGATCGGTTCGCCAAAAGTTTGGAAATAATTTTTTTGTCTATTATCTAGTCTTGTATTGAATTTTTTTAATTATAAATGTATAATTCGCTGACTGTATTTTACTGATCCGTTAAGATTTTTCTATAAACGACTTATCTGGATTTCGGTGATACAGGGTTTGATATTTATTATCGTGATTTTTTGTAATATATATGGGAGCGTAAATGGCTACAATTAATCAGCTAGTACGTAAGCCACGTGTTAAGCAAGTTATTAAGAATAAGGTTCCTGCTCTTGAAGCTTGCCCTCAGAAGCGCGGTGTTTGTACTCGTGTGTATACTACTACTCCGAAGAAGCCTAACTCAGCTATTCGTAAAGTATGTCGTGTACGTTTAACTAATGGTTTTGAAGTTTCTTCATACATCGGCGGTGAAGGTCACAACCTTCAGGA
>JAEEGF011129486.1_pt1 | contig 28248 bp, 20 predicted proteins | sample 9134171 | NCBI WGS metagenome assembly JAEEGF01 (sample SAMN16246542, study PRJNA631951) | gut metagenome | biome: gut microbiome; feature: rumen; material: AP-attached | host: Bos | place: Iran: Karaj | collected 2018-10 | reverse complement strand
GTTGATTGTGCGTATCATTTTTCGTGCGAAATTACAAACAATTGTCCAATGAGCGCTCAAAAAAGGCAATATTTTAAATAAATTTGGCGGCACCTCAACCATTAAATCCTGCTTTATGGTGTTCGGTTTGCACAAATTTTGAATAAATTTGGCGGCACCTCAACCATTAAATCAAGCTTTATGGTGTTCGGTTTGCACAAATTTTAAATAAATTTGGCGGCACCTCAACCATTAAATCCTGCTTTATGGTGTTCGGTTTGCACAAATTTTGTAATTTTGCAGCCGCAAAAAATGACAACGACAGATAACAACAATAAATCAAACAACCGAGGCTCCAAGTTCATCAAGGACATTGGCATCTATGCCATAGGCAACATCGGCTCCAAAATCATCACTTTCCTGATGGTGCCGCTGTACACCTATTTTATGCCCAACAAGTCCGACTTCGGTTACTATGACGTGTGTCTGTCGATGTGTTTCCTGCTTATTCCGTTTGTCACCCTGCAGATGCGCGACGGTGCATTCCGATTCCTGCTCGACTGCGATGACGACACGCGTCGCCAGCGCATTGTCACCTTTGTGACACGTTCGATGTTGACGACTATGACTCTAGCGGTTTTGGTCACCATTGTGCTGTCGTTGACAACAAAGATCGGCTATCTCGGCTATTCGCTTGGACTGCTGATAGCCCTAGCATTACAGGATGTCTATTCCCAGGTATTCCGTGGCCTGGGGAATAACCGTGCCTTTGTCATGGTGGGCATCTTGTCGGCGTTCTGCATCGGTCTGTTCAGCGTACTTTTTGTCGCTGGATTCGGATGGGGTATCAAGGGCGTGTTCCTGGCTAATATCCTGGCACGCATTGTGGCACTGATTGTGGTGGAGGCGCGTGTGCGCCTGATTACCCGCAACACGCGGTGGTCCATCAATATTGGTGACGTGGGACGTGACTTGCTCCGCTACTCGTTGCCCCTGCTGCCCGGCTCGTTGTGCTGGTGGATTACCGGCAGCAGCGACCGCCAGTTCATCAAGTTCTTCTTGGGGCTGGATATCAACGGATTATATGGTGTAGCCGCGCGTTACACGGGTATCATTATGACACTGGCCGTCGTTTTCTATCAGGCATGGCAGGAAACAGCCATCCTGCAATACCACAGCCCTGACCGCAACCGTTTCTTTTCCAAGATGTTCAATGGATACATCTTCTTGCTGTCGGCTATTCTGGTAGGTTATCTTTTCGTGCTCAAGCTGTGTTACGGCTGGCTTGCCAACAGTTACGGCGAGAGTCTCAACTTCATTTACCCGTTGGGTGTGTCGGCTGTAATTTTTGCCTTGGCAGCGTTCTTTGATATGGGGTACCAGTGCGCCAAGGACACTGCGCGCACGCTGCCTGCCATCGTGCTTGCCGCCATTGTTAATGTGGCGCTTAACTTCGCCTTAATCAAGCCTCTGGGCGTTTATGGCGTTATCACCACCCAGCTGGTCACCTACGTTGTGCTGGTCACCTATCGATGGTTTGACATGAAACGCTATTTCACACTCACAATAAGCAAGCGTGTTATTGTACCGATAACCATAGTACTGTTAAGCGGCATTCCGTTCTATCTTAGTCCCAACAAGTTGATTGACATCGCCTTTATGATTGTTGCCCTCATGCTCATCGCATGGAGTTGCGGTAAAGACATGCGCGACCTGTTGTTATCAAAATTCACCAAAACACGCCACTCCACAAAATAATTCCCGCCTATCCTCGTTTATAGTGTGTAAATACTACTATTATTTTACATCCGTATGAAATCAAGATTACTTATAACGATGATGGCAGCGGTGTTGCTGTTGTCATGCTCAACAACAAAGGAGAACAACCTTGCCTATTTCCAGGACTTTTCACTTGCCGATAGTGGCACTCTGCCTAACGAACAGGGCAATTACCCCGTTCGCATCCAGTGTGATGACGAGCTTTTCATCACCATCACATCGGCTATCCCCGAGGCCACCGCTTCCTATAACCTGCCGATGGACAATCCCGCCACTCGCGGCAACGTGCGCCAGGTGACCCAACCCCGCAGCCAGACCTACATCGTTGACGAGGAGGGTTATATCATGATGCCCGTCCTGGGTCGCATCCTGGTCAAGGACAAGACCATTTCCCAGTTGTCCAAAGAAATCAAGGCCATGGTGGAACGCGATGTCAAGGATCCTCATGTACGCATCGACCTGGTGAATTTTGCCGTGGATGTGATGGGCGAGGTACATAACCCGCAGCGTTTACACACCAGCCGCCAAAACTATACGGTGCTTGACGCCATTACCCAATGCGGTGACTTGACAGAATATGGCAAGCGCGACAGGGTCTATGTCATCCGCACCGAAGAGGGCAAGCGCACCTACCAGCGTCTTAACCTCAACAGTTCAGAGGTGTTCAGTTCACCCTACTTCTACCTGAAGCAGAACGACATCGTCTATGTCGAGCCCAACAACATCCGCATCGACAACTCCAAGTATAACCAGAACAACGCATTCAAGCTGTCTGTTATTTCGACTATCGTGAGCAGTGCGTCGGTCGTAATATCGCTCATCATCGCTCTGGTACGTTAAATTCCTAGTAGAATCATCATGGCAAATTTCAATACACCTCCCACCCCCCAACAAGAGGAACAAATCATTGATTTTGGTGCGTTTGTGCGCAAGTACAAGCGCTATTGGTGGCTATTCGTGCTGTCACTCATTGCTTGCATATCACTGGCTTTCCTGTACCTGAAGGCAGCCCAACGCATTTACAATGTCAAGTCAGTCGTTCTCGTAGCCCAAGATGACACCGGCGCCGGTGCCGGAGCCACCCTGCTCAAGAGCATGAAGCTCATGGGCCAGGGCAGCAAAGTCGATGACGAGATGGTAGTTTTCTCGTCCCAGGAACTGTGTACCCAGGTTGTCAAGCAGCTCAAGCTCAACCGCTCCTACATCGAGGACAAGGGTTGGTTCAAGCCCAAACGTGACCATTACAACAGTTCTCCTGTCGAGATTCTTGCCCCCGAAGAGTTCTTTGACACCCTGTCATCACCGCTCAAGTTCAAGATTGACGTGAACAAGCAAGGTCTTGCCAGCATCAAAGCCGTGAAAAGCAAGAAAGCCATTGTTGACGTGAAGGATGCCGAGTTGCCCATCACACTCAAGACCGCATACGGTGTGTTTGCCTTCCAGCCGTCTGAAGATTTCAAGCCTGGCAAGAATCATAAGATTACAGCGACACTGTACGGCAACCAGTTGCGTGGTGAAGTTTTGAATCACCGTGTCAAAATCAAGCTGGTCACCAAGAAATCCAACGGCATCGACCTGTCAATTGCCGAGACCAATACAGCGCGCGGCAAGGATATCCTTAACAAGCTTATGGAGCTGTATAACGAGCGCGGCCAGCGTGAGAAGGACGAGGAAGCCATCAACACAGCGAAATTCATCGACGAGCGTCTGGCGCTCATCTACAAGGGTCTAACCAGCAGCGAGGCCGATATCGAGCAATACAAACGCAACCACAAGATTGTGGATCCCGAGCTGCAAATCAGGACCTCGGTGACCAAGCAGCAGATGGCCGACCAAGCCATCATCAAGCTGGAAACCAAGAAGCAGCTGCTGGGCATGGTCAAGGACTTTGTTAACAGCCCTGCCAACAAGAACTCCTATATCCCCTTTGAGGTGGACTCCAGTGCCGCCTCGGGCTCCATTCGCGCCTACAACAACCTGATTGCCAAGCGTCAAGAGTTAGAGCAGTCGGCTAAAGGTGACAACCTCGCCCTCAAGCAGATAGACCAGCAGATTGAGACCATGCACGCCAATGTGGTGCAAGGCATCAACAGTTCAATCAACGGGCTGAACGTGCAGCTGAACAAGATGCGCAGCGAGTACAACCTGTCGTCAGGTGACCTGAACAAGGTGCCCAGCGAGGAACGTGAAGCACGCGAGCTGTACCGCCAGCAGGGCATCCAAAACGCCCTCTACACCTTCCTGTTGCAGAAACGCGAGGAAAACGCCCTCGTTCTTGCTGCCACCACGCCCAAGGGCAAGATTGTGGACCACGCCTATGCCGAGCATACGCCAATCAGCCCCAAACGCATGGTTGCGCTGGCACTGGCAATGCTGGCAGGTCTGATTTTACCTCTGTTGCTGATTTACCTCAAGGACCTGTTCACCACCAAGTTCTCCAACCAGGAAGAGCTCGAGGAGATTTCCCAGGTGCCCTTTATCGGCCACATCCACCACAACCGCCACAATACCCAGCTCGTTGTCAAGGACGGCAAGACGTCATCCATCGTCGAGCTGTTCCGCTATGTGCGTAACAACCTGCAATTCCTGCTCAACAAAGAAGACGACAAGGTTATTCTGGTTACCAGCAGTGTGAGTGGCGAGGGCAAATCGTTCATCAGCACCAACATCGCTTCTTCGTTTGCCCTGCTGGGCAAGCGCGTAGCCCTGGTGGGTATGGACATCCGTTCGCCCAAGTTGGCTACCATGCTCGACTTGCAGGAGATGCCCGGTGTGACCTCCTATCTGTCGCGCAACGACGTCACCATCGACCAGATTGCACAGCCCTGCAAGGAGGTTAAAGGTCTCGACGTATTCGTCGGCGGAGCTATTCCGCCCAATCCCTCGGAATTGTTACTTGGTGACCGCGTGAAAGACTTCTTCAACGACCTGCGCGCCAACTATGACGTTATCATCGTCGATTCTGCGCCCGTTGCCATGGTGAGCGACAGCTTCGCCCTGGATAAGTACACCAACGCTACCGTTTATGTAACGCGCGCCAATTTCACGCAGCGCAAGCACATCAAGTTCATGAACCGCATCTCTGCCAACAAGCAGCTCAAGAATATGTGCGTTGTGCTCAACGACACCAAGCCGTCGAGCGACAATACCTACGGCTACGGTTACGGCAAGACCAAAGACGAGTAATAAACCTGTTGCAGCAGAAAGGGCAGTATGGATCGATTGGTCATATTGGCGACCTTGGTCTTCGCGTTGATGTTCTTCATCGCACGTGAAGGCACACGCTTGAGCAAGCAGAACGCCTATAAGATTGTCATCGCCCTCTACACCTTTTCCTGCTGTTTTGCCCGATTGTACATCCCCTATGTCAACGCCGGTGGCGAAGACAGCCAGGGCGGCTCTTTCGGCCCCTCGGGAGGCATTTGGCCTTTCTATCTGCTTTCTTTCCTGCTGGTGTGGATAATCGCTGTCGAGAAATCTTGGCGCATCCGCCGTCCCAATCTGGTGCTGGCATTGCTCTTCTCGGCCTATGCTGCCTATACGCTTGTCAACCCGTTCGGCATTTCCCGCGTCCATTCCATCATCGAGGTGATTTACTGCCTCTCGTTTGCCGTGTTCATCTACCTGTTTGCCAACTGTTTCTCGGTAAAGACGGTGGTTAACGGCATTTTCCTGGGATTGGCAGTGACTGTGGCGCTGCACTTCCTGCTCGCCATCTGCTACCCCGTGCTGGACATGGAAATCGCCGTCAAGATATTTGACAGCGATGCCTCGACCCGCAGCGAAGAACGTGTGGGCGCCGTGGGCACAATGGGACACCCTAACGTGCTGGGCACCTATGCCTCCTATTATTTCACGTTCTTCCTGGCTTGCTTCCTTACCAACTTCAAGCGGCGCGCGAGCATCATTTTTGCGGGCATGGCATTCTTTGTCATCGTCTTGAGCGCCAGCCGCAGTGCATTGGTATCGATTATCATGGCACTGGTCGCTATCGTCGTGTTTTATGTGTACAGGCGCTACAAACTCATCAGCATGCAGAGTTTTCTCAAGGCCATCATCCCCTTTGCCATCCTGATTGCCCTGCTGATTTCAGGTCCCTTGAACTTCCTGTTCAGCGACGTGGAGAACCTGGACGAAATGACCACGTCCCGCCTGATGCACTATTACTGCGGCTATGAGATTTTCATGGACCATCCCCTGATTGGCGTGAGCATGAACAACCACCTGTTTTATCTCACGGAGCACACCTCGGCGGTCATCTTCGAACAGGTGTTTGACATGAGCGGCATCTGGCGCCCTGAGGATTACTTCTTTGTCACTCCCATCCACAACATCTGGATTATCATGATTGTGGAGCTGGGACTGATTGGCTACCTGCCCATCATGGGCTTTGTCATCTACTATATTGCGACCTTCAAGCGACGAACCCGCCTATCCCGCAACCGCTACTATAACATCCTGAATATCACAGGTTTTGGTATCGTCTGCTGCTGGCTCGTGCAGGGCAGTAGCGACTGGGCGCCTCTAAGCCCCCATGTGCTCAACCTGTCGCTGATGTTCTTTGCCTTGTCGCTCAACAGGCATTACAGCAAGGAGGTGCATCCCGAGTTTGAGACGGTTGAGTCAGCCCGGCGCCGCCAGATAGCCGAGAGCGCTGAGGCGCAGCAAGAGCAGGCACAACAAGAGCCACCCACAACCCAGGAGCCCGAATGAGAGACGCGTCGCAGCACATATTGTTCATTGCCACCGAGTATGCCGCAGGTATGCGGCCCTATGCCGACACCATCATCCACGCCTTGTGGCAGCCCGGCGACCATGTGCTTATCGTTGCCAAGGACGATAGTGTAAAACACGATTTTGACGACCTGCCAGCCGACAGTGTCACTTGGGTTGATTATCCCGTTTCCAAATTCAAGAAACTGGCGTTCAGATTCTGGCCGTCACGGTTGTTCGATACCATCAAACAGATAATTGCTGATGGCGGCATCCAGCTCATCTATTCCCTCACCGGGGAACTTGTGCTGGTGAACGGATGCCAGCAGTTACAACACATGGCGCCCCTGTTGTACACCATCCACGATGCCGTGGGACATGACTCCAAGTTTGAAGGCGTGGTGACATGGCTCAAGCACCAATTGCTCGTGGCATGGCCGCAGCGTCGCCTCATCAGGATGACGCGCCACCAGATTACCAACAGCAAGCCGCAACAGCAGCTGGTCAAGGAGCAGTTCCCCTACCACAACGTGTATTACGCCCCCTTCCCTACCCTGGTCACCGATGCCATCGTCCAGGGCAATGCCCGTGTGCCTGAACTTGCCGATGTCCCCGACGGCTATATCCTGTTCTTCGGCAACCTGCAGCTGTACAAGGGTGTCCACCTGCTCTATGAGGCTTACAGGTCACATCGCGAGTTGCAGCAGCGCCCTCTCGTTATAGCGGGTGCAGGCTACATCTATTTCGAGCGCAACAACGAGGACGAGGAATTTCTCATTTTTCTCAACCGTTTTATTGATGACAGCGAGTTGAAAGACCTGTTCTCACGTGCTGCAGTGGTCGTGTATCCCTATATCTCGGCAACGCAAAGCGGCGTGGCGAGCATTGCAAGCTATTTTAACAAACCAATGGTGTTGAGCGACCTGCCTTTCTTCAAGCAGAGTTGTGACGGCAGTTCGGGTGTGGAGTTTTTCACGACTGGCGACAGCGAATCTCTAGCCGCCGCTATTACCCGCTCGCTGCAATCTCCCGATGCCAGCACCCGCCCCCTGTATGACCGTGAATACACGTCCGAAGCCCTCTGCTCCTCCCTCAACCAGATTCTATCGCAGGTCCTGACGCCCAGGAAATAATCACTATCCTCGTCAACGATTGTTTTCAAATTCCTGATTTCACAATTGGTGTAATTGGGAAATAAACGCTACCTTTGTAAATCCGTCTAACAGAAAAAACGAGGAATGACTATGAAACAGTTCTTGAAATACAGTTGCTTTGTCATGTTAGCCTGCTTGACAGCGCTCTCAGGGCATGCCAGGACCGTGAATATTGACGTCGATGCCATTCGTGGCGATATCACCAAGGCATTGCGCTCAACGTGTGAGAAGGTCGCCATCAGCGATACCGTGGTCATGAATTTCGGCAAGGGCACTTACACCATTAACGGAACCATCCAGTGCCGCTGCCACACCGTAATCAAGGGCCTGGGCAAAGACAAGACCACCATTATCCTCAACAAGGGCAATGACTCCGGTGGTTTCAAGGCTTTTCTCGATGATGTCTTCTTCAAGGTCACGGGCCGCCCCAACTATCCCGTATCGCTCAAAATCAACGACCTCACTATCAGGCTCAAGGAGCACAAGGGCATCTGGTGGCAGGGCGAGGCACGCTATGCCGTCAAGGTCTATCATGCCGACGGTGTGGACATCCATGATGTGGACAGCTATATGGATAACGCCATCATCACCAACTATGATTTCCACGTTTGCTCCAACGTCAAAATTACCGACTGTGTTATCAGCAATTTCAACAATTGCATCGACGGCGGCAACCTGTGGTTCCGTGGCGAACTGCACAACATAGTGGTGAAGCGCAACAAGTTCTATAAATACGGTAACGATGAGCTGCTGGCGGTCTTTGACCGGGTGGTGGAAAACTACAACAACGGCTATGTCAGGGGCAAAGCCACCCGCTCCAATATCTTCATCGAGGACAACGAGTTTTACTACGGCGGATATGACAAGTCTGACAAGAATACGAGCAAATCTGCCATCAGCCACATGATTGTGTCCCTCTTTACCGAGCAGCACAAGAGCAATGAACGTTGCACCACACGCAATTTCCACATCAGGAACAATAAATTCTATATCAACGATGTGTGTACCCGTTGCATGTACATCAACTTCAATCCTGCCGATGTCCACGAGAACATCACCATCGAGAACAACGAGATTTACAATGCAAGGCTTAAGGGCAATGACCCCTACTACAGGCAGGACATCGAGGTCAATGACTTGAGCAACAGCAACGATACCATCCGCATTTTGAACAACACGGTGAAAAACAAGGACCTGGTGCTCACCGAGTACGGCACCCAGGGCTACAGCTTCCTGCTCATGCAGGGTGGCAATGTGGAACTGCGCGGCAACAAGATTCTCAACGAGCTGACCGTTGACCCGAAGACGGGCAAGGACACGGGCGTGCAGCTCATCTGGTGCGGTGCCGACGGTGGTTCGGTCACGATGCGTGACAACGTGTGCAAGGGCCTCAAGTTCATCGCCACGGTGGGCGCTGGCAACGGCACCCGCAAGTTCACGCTCAATGCCGAGAACAACCATTTTGAGGGCGACACGCGCATCTATTGCCACAAGATTGAAGACCTGGACCTCAACTTCACCCGCAACACCTTCGTCAGCAACGATATGAACTTCTTCCTGCAGGAGTTTGCCTCCAAGGGCAAAGTGGTATTCAATTACAACAACGTCACTGTCAAGCCTGGCAACGGCACGCTCATGACCCACTGGAACACCAAGGTGCCGACCAATGCCATGCGCTTCAACCAGCTTGAGGTGAAGGGCAATGTCTTTAAGGGCGTAAAAAACGAGAAGGAAATGTTCAAGAACATGACCAACACCCGCAAGCGCAAGGTGAGCAACAACACCATCAGGCAGTAACCCGGTGGATAACGGCTGAAAAACCAACGAAGAATCATGAAGGTACTGATTATAAACTGCATCCTCACGACTGCCGAGCACGGCATCATCAAGCGCAAGGAGTCCATCGGCGATTGCATGATCAGCAATTTTGCCCGCGGCTTCATTGAACTGGGACACACGGTCACGCTGCTGGCGTCAGAGGAATTCCGCCCCACCGGCAACGACGAGAGATTGCCCTTTAAGGTGGTGTATTTCCCGTCGCGCCTGCCGCAGGTGTTCAAACCTAGCCTGTTGCCTTGGCCCAAAGGGATGCACCGATGGCTGAAAGAACATGCCGACGCCTATGACCTCGTGATTGCCAGCGAATCGTTCCAGATTTCCTCGCTGATTGCCGCCCGCGTCTGCCCCTCGCGCCTGCTCATCTGGCAAGAGATGGACCGCCACCAGCGGCTGCTGTTCAAACTGCCGTCCAAGTTCTGGTATCAGGCGATTGTGCCGTCACTGATGAGCGAGGTAACCATCGTGCCCCGCAGTGAGCCTGCCGGGCGATTCATGCGCCGTTACAGCCGCCATGTGAGCGATGTGATTGTGGACCATGGCACCGATGCCCACACCCTATTCCCCGGCGACGAGACCGACAAGGCGTTCATCGTCGTTTCCCAACTTGTGGAGCGAAAGCAAGTGGACAAAATCATCAAGAAATTTGCCCGTCTAGTCGCCCAAGACGCCTATAAGGACTATCGGCTGGACATCATCGGTGACGGTGACCAAGCCAATGCGTTGAAGCATCTGACGGCAACTCTGGGCATCCAGGATAATGTCGTTTTTCATGGTTTCCTCAGCCACAAGCAACTGGCGGAGCCCCTCAGGCGGGCCACAGCACTGCTGGTGGATACCAGCAGCGACCTCAACATGGTCACCATTGCCGAAGCCATCACCAGCGGCACGCCCGTCGTGACCAACACCAAACCCTCCACGGCATCGTTTATCGCCGACAACGGATTGGGCATCGCTCGTGACGGATGGGACGAGAGCGACCTCATCAAGGTCATCGAGAGCTATGGCCAGATGCATGAAGCCTGTGTCAGGGAGGGCAAGGAATTGACCAATGTGGCATGTGCCCGCAAGATGATAGAAATAGCCGGTAACCTGTAATATTTTTCATCCTTTTCCGCAAAAGCTCCGTTAGGAGCTGCCAGAGCATAGGCAGGGGTGCAACCCCTGCATCAGTGAGCACCCATCCTTAGCCCCATCGGGGCGGCAGTAATCTTGTATCACCGTGTCGCCCCTAGTGGGGCTATATTGTCGGGGAATGTCATCCACAGGAGTTCCGCTTCGCTCCACTCCTGCCTATAACCTGTCAGCCCTACGGGCTTAAAAACGGACATCTACGTACTCGCCACTATCAAGCAACACCTTTGCCTGCCAGCCATACGGGCTTAAAAACGGACACCTACGTACTCGCCACCATCAAGCAACACCTTTGCCTGTCAGCCCTACTGGCTTAAAAACGGCCACCTGCCCTTTCTGCCTTACAGGCCTATAGGCGGACCATACACTATAACCCTACAGGCTTAAAAGCAAGCCCCTGCACGGGAAACTTCCACTATAGTAAAGCATGTGCAAGTCCTACAACTCCTTGGTGAGTTTTACCCCCTCTTGGGGAAGCCAATGGCTGCCAAGCGGGGCGACATTGCGTCCTGAACTACCTCGGCACACACCTGCCTGAGCTGCTTGACGAGGTCCCGTGTGAATTCATCGGCGCCCCGTGCGTTGAGATGCACCCCGTCAATGAAATAATCGTCGTTGTGAACATATTTCGGGTCGTTAGAGAAATCCAGCAACAGGATGCCACGCTGCCGGCACAGGTCCCGCAACGGCGCTATCAGCCTGTCATCCATACCATACCAATACGGAGAGATGACAAAGACAAAGCGTGTGGCATCGGTCTCGTCAATCATCCTCTTGAGGCAGGAAACCTTGAGCGAATCCAGTTGGGGTGACTCGATGACCTCGGGGTAGATTTTCAGGGTGTCCAGCGTCCCCTCAATAGGCTGGAAGCCTTTCAAGGCATCTTCTTGGGCTGGCCTCACACAATCTGACAGAATCTGCAGGAAACGGGAATTGTAACGGTACATCCTGCTCATCATCTTGTATTTCTCCATCGGGTCCACCCAAGCGAACACTCTGTCGATGCCGGGGCGGTCGTAATAGGGCCTGAGCCATCCCAGGAATTTGCGGTTGTCCTCACCCGTCAACAGGTCATACAAGGGCATCACGTCATAGATGACCACCTTGGGGTGATAGCGCTGGCTGATGAGGTGATAACGGCCGTAATTCAAGATGGCGCCGTTCCCGTCCTGACCACAGTTATAACACGACAAGCCTAGGGAATCGGCAATGATGAGGGGATTATAATGATGGATAGCGCGGGATGAGCCGAAAACAAGAATATCCTCGCTGGTCTTGTTGCAGATATACTCGTTGCGGGCTGTATCGCCGCCACGGGCACAACCCGTCAGGCGTGAGAACACCATTCCTGTCGCCAAGTCAAGCAGGACAACGATAAGGAAGAAAGCCGCTATTTTGAACAGATGTCGTTTCATGAGGGTCAGAATTTGGCGTAAATGAACTGGTCGGCACTGAATACCCCGCAGAGCAAAATCAGCACCAGGGTAACAACGGCAGCGCTCCATCGCACCACGGCACGCCTGTTGTCGAGCAAGCGGCAATGGCAAGGGAAGAACTCGTCAAGGAAATCCTTGGCAAACAACATGCCGACGCCTAACGCCATCAGCGCCGAATCGGTCGCCGTGGGCATGAAGACGGCATGAGCGTGCGACAGGTCGAATATCCTGGCAATAACACCGCAGGCATCGCCCAACGTGGGCATACGGAAGAAAATCCATGCAAAGTTCACCACCAGGAAGGTGATGATAACCTTGACGGTCTTGCCCGCCAAGCCATAGCGGCAACGCTGCTGGTTGAGCATTTTCTCGACAATCTGGCAGATGCCGTGCATGCAGCCCCACACGATGAACGTCCAGTTGGCACCGTGCCACACACCACTCACCAGGAACGTCACAAAGATGTTCCAGTAGTTGCGCAGCCGCGAACAACGGCTACCGCCCATCGGGATGTAGATATAGTCCTTGAGCCATGTGGACAGCGAGATGTGCCAGCGGTGCCAGAAATCGGTCACGCTGACCGCAAAATAGGGACGACGGAAGTTCTCGGTCAATTCAAAGCCCAAAGTCTTGCCCACGCCGATTGCCATGAGCGAGTAGCCCGCAAAATCGGCATAAATCTGTATCGTATAGCACACGCTAGCCACAAAGCAGGAGATGCCCGAATAATACATATAATTGGGCAACACCGTGTCAACATAGAGCGCCACGCGGTCGGCGACCACCACCTTCATGAACATGCCCCACAATATGAGCCGCAGGCCCTCGGTGACCTTGGCACGGTCGTATTGCGGACGCAATGCCTTCAACTGCGGGATGACGAGCGACGCCTTGTTGATGGGACCCGACAGGATGCTGGGGAAGAACGAGACAAACAAGGCATAGGTCAAGAAATCGCGCTCAGCCTCCTGGCGCTTGTAATAGACGTCCCACAAGTAGCCCAGTGCCTGGAAGGTGAAGAACGAGATGCCAATCGGCACCGCCCAATTCAAGCCCGGCAACTGGAAGTGCAGCCCGGCAAGCGACAGAGCCTCACCCAGGCTGTCGTTGATGAAGTTGAAATACTTGAACAGCACCAGCGGCAACAGTGCCAGTATCACTCCGGCAGTGACCACCGCTCTCGAGCGCCTGGTGCCATTCAGCCTGAGTGCCGCCCAATAGGTCACCACGGTCACCCCCATGAGTATCAAGGCATACACCGGTTTCCACTGCATATAGAGCAGATAACTCACCACCAGCAGGAACAGGTTCCTAGCCTTGCCGTAACGTGCCGGAATGACATAGTACAGCAAGAAGATGAGCGGAAACAGCACTATAAAGTTAATCGAATTGTAAACCATTGGGCAGTGACTGCTGATGTGAATGCACAAAGGTACAATTAATTTGGTTAATAGACAGTTTCAGTTGTCAGTTTTAAGTTTTTGGCTGCAATAAACCATCCTGTTAATCGTTAAAATAATAGAACAAGGACAATCTAACGACTATGGCCATGAAAGTTCGCTTAACGATATTTATCCTGTGCCTTCTTGGTGTCACGGGCTTTCATCTGCACGCCCAGGGAGGCTTGCGGCCCCGTGGTGACGTGAACTGTGACTGGTCAACTGACATCAATGACCTTACCGCACTCATCGACAGCGTGATGAGAGGCGTGGAGTATGACCAATTGTACACCTATGCCATCGACATCAACGACGACCACGCCATCGATATTCAAGACATCACCATGCTGATTGATGGCCTGCAGTATGGTGACCTGCCACCCATGCCCACCTTCTCGGGCACGCTACCCGTGCTGTATATCAACACCAACGACCACCTCGATATCGTGAGCAAGGAAGAATACCTGCACGCCGACTGGTGGCTCGACGCCATGGGCATCGACGGCTATACTTCCATCGGGTCCTCCACTAATCCGCTCGGGATGCAGATTAAAGGGCACGGCAACTACACCTGGATAGTGTTTCCCGAAAAAACCTACCGCATCAAGCTCGATACCAAACAGCCCCTGATGGGCATGAAGAGCAACAAGCACTTCTGTCTGCTGCCGCATGCCGATGACCTCTATGCAAAGTTGAAAAACACGATGGGGTTTGAGTTGAGCCGCCGCATCGGACTGTCGTACACGCCTGCCCAAGCACCCGTCGAGGTGGTACTCAACGGGCAATACATCGGTCTGTATTTCCTCACCGAGAAAATACGCGTGGAAAAGAATCGTGTCAATATTGAGGAACAGGACGACGGGGAAACCAATCCCGATAAAGTCACTGGCGGCTGGCTTATCGAAATCGACAACTATTGTGAGGACAACACCATCAAAATCAAAGAAAGAGATGGGGGCAATTGGTATGACTGGCTATGGATTACGCCACACTCGCCCGAGAACTTATCCTCGCAGCAACAGTCTTATATCAAACAGTTCATCGAGAAGGCAAATGCCGCAATCTACACACCCAATAAACTTAATACCGAATGGGAAAAATACATAGACATCGATTCGCTCGCCTGCTTCTATATCGTTGCCGAAATCATCGATAATCTCGAGTGTTTCTACGGCAGCTGCTACATGCACAAGCACAAGGGCGACTCAACGAAATTGATTTTCGGCCCAGTATGGGACATGGGGCAATCTTTTGAGAGAATCAACCTGACCGACGCCACCAGTTTCCATTATTTCATCTATCAGGATGAGTACTTCCATTCCCACTGGATTAAGGAAATAGCCAAATTCCCTCATTTCCAAAGAGTTGTCAACAGCCATTGGCAAGAGTTTTACGCTTCGGGCTTCAATGGACTGGATATCGACAAGATGATTGACGACCATGTTGCTGCCATACGCTCGGCTTGGTCCTGTCATGCCGTGCGGTGGAGGTATTGGGATTGGTTAAACATCGACTATGCTGCCGCTCAATACAAATCCTATATCCACAGCAAAATCGACTGGCTGCAGTCACAATGGGGCTTCGACCCAAGTGTTGACCCCAATGAGCACTAATCCCATCAACAAAAACTGATGCTGAAAACCGGACGGATGCAATTCAATGCAAAAACTGTAATGATATAAAAGGTTGTAGAGCCTCGCTTTGGCGTGCCCGCTTTTAGGCCCGAATGAACAGCCAAGGCCGGTGCCCGCTTTTAGGCCCGTCGGGCCGACAGGTTATAGGCAGGAGTGGAGCGAAGCGGAACTCCTGTTGATGGTACACCCAGCTATATATAGCCCCGCTAGGGGCGACAGAGCGACACAAAGGATGTGCCGTCCCGATGGGACTAGGACGAATGCTCACTCTTTCAGGGGTTACACTCGGCTTCGCCTCGCTGCACCCCTGCCTATGCCCTGGCCGCTCCTAACGGAGCTTTTCGCCAACACTAATAAATCGATATTATTGTAATTCAATGAGGGAAAAGCTGCTGACGGGTGGCGGCAGCAATCGTATCCCAATTATACTTTTCAAGGTCGTAATGCTGTTCCTCGGCTGGGGAATCCAGCAGGCGGGTAATGGCGGCACACAGCGAGTCGACGTCGCTCACGACAAAATAGTCGGTCTCGGGGAGTTCTACCTGTCGCGTACCGGGAATGTCACTGCACAGGATGGGCAGCCCGTAGGCCATCGCTTCGAGCAAGACCATCGGGAAACCCTCGTTGACCGACGGCAGGACGAAGGCACGGGCATGGCTATAAAGCTGGCGCAGGTCCTCGCCCGTGGTGAATCCCGTAAAAACCACCTTCTTATTGACGTCTAACCGCTCCAGATGTTCCCGATAAAGGCTGTCATGGTCACTGGCTCCGGCGATGACGACCTGAGTGACCTGCGGCAGACGGTTGGCAGCCTGAACGAGATACTCAAAACCCTTCTCGGGCGTGAGACGGCCCACGGCTAGCAGGTAGCCGCCAGCGACGATGCCATGCTTCTCAAGAAAAGCAGTGGAATCGCTGCGTGTCACGGGGTCGATGCCGTTGGGGATGAAAACGCTTTTATCCATAGCGCCACACTTCTCCATCTGGAAACGGTTGACAAAGATGATGCGGTTGCTATAGTGGAGAGAAATCCGCTCGCACTGGCGCAGCAGCCAACGAGCGGGCGCATTCCACTTGCTGTGCTCATAGTTGGGGCTGTGGTAGGTCAGCACCACGGGCAGTCCCATCAGGCGCACTAGCGGAGCAAACATGCCGGGACCGATGTTGTGGATATGGACCACGTCGGGACGGTGAAAGAGGATGTGCAGAACGCTCAGCAAGGTGTGCCACACCGCTTCAAAGCCCTTGATGCGGGTCGAGGGCAGGTCAACGTACTCGATGTTGGGGAAAGACTGTGACGACTGCTCGGTGAGATAGGCACGACGGCGGTAGAGACGCACGTGCACATCATCCATGTGGGTATAAAGATGGTAGCTGTGAGCTTCAACGCCACCCTGGATACCAGGGAAACCGCGTGTGCCGATCACCGCTACAGTCTTCATAATTTTCAAGTTTTCAGTTGGCAGTTTTCAGTTGAATGAGAATTGTCAACTATTAACTATTCTCTATTAACTATTAACCAAACAGCCTTAGTCCCAGCAGAGGTCTTGACCCTTGCGGATGCGCCACTTGTTCTTGAGCACCCACATGATGGGCACCCAGGGACGGCGCACCATGTCGTGGCGCTCGGTGACGATGAAGGTGCAGTTGCGCTTGCAATTGCGCACCTTGTCCATCGCCTCGCGGGCCTTGTCGCTGTTCATGATGTTCTCGAAGGAATCCTCCTTGATGTTGCCCAGAATCCATTCCTCGCCACTGCCGTTGCATGGGGTGACGTTACCCCACGGGTCGATAAAGAAGAAATCGCTCAATGCGCCACAGGGCGGACGGTACTCGTCGGTATCGCCACGCAGGCGACGATGGATAGAACGGTTGAAGTAGGCACGGCCATAGTCCTTGAGGCGGTCCTTCAAGTGACGGCGCTTGCTGGTGAGCAGAGCCTTGACAAAGAGTTCGTGCTGACGCAGGGCCTCCTCGCTCTCAATCTGGTTGTCCTCCTTGTGGAAGTACCACGAGTTGTGGACGGCGCTGTTACCCAATTCCACATCCAGGGCCACACACAGGTCATAGAGATAGAGCAAATCCTTGTAGTTGTCGGGGGATATAACGACCGAAAAACCGATGTTCTTGCACTTGGTCTTCTTCAACTCCAGCATCGTGCGCAAGGCATGGTCAAAGCCGTCCTTGAGACCACGCTTGGCATCATTGATTTTGGGCAGACCCTCCACACTGACACGAATGAGAATATTGGGAAATCTGTTGGCAAGTTCAACGATTTTCTCGGTGTTGTAACCGTTAGTGCTCAGTTCGAGCAGTCGGGATTTGGGATAGAGGATTTCAAAAATCTTATCGATGTCACGACGCAACGTAGGCTCTCCGCCCGTGATGTTGATGCGCAACCCCGCAGGCAGACTCTCGTAGAAGGAGGCGTCTATTTCTTCATTAGGGTGGGTCTGGAACTTCCAGATATTGCACATGTTACACTGCGCATTGCACCTGAAAGTGGTGATCAGACTTCCCTGAATCACATTCTTCATTGCTATCGTCAATAAGCCTTATTACACTATTTTAACTAGAGTAATAGCAAAATATTGTGCAAAGGTAATAAAAAAACGTAATGTGACTGTCAAAAATGGTAAATATCGCTCAACAGCACCTGCAAATGTGTTTGCGGGCTGAAGCGCTCGAGGGCTCTACGGGCAATCTCGGCATGGTTCCATTCCTTCTCCATCGATTCGGTAACGGCACTAGCAAGGGCTTCTCGGTCAAAGGGTTTGAAGACCACACCGCTCTGGCTGTCAATAAGTTCGGGAATGCCACCGATGCGTGCTCCGGCAACGGGCGTGCCTGCACACAACGACTCGACCACGCTCAGCGGATTGTTGTCGTAGCACTGCGAAGGCATCACGCTCAACCGCGCGCCCGTCAACACACGGGTGACTCCAGCGGCATCAATCATGCCCAGGAACTCAATATTGCTGCATGAGCCATACCTGTCGCGCAACTCAGCTTCCAGCGGACCGCCACCAGCAACCTTGAGGTGGTAAGGCAGATGTGACGCCACTTCAAGCAGGTCGGCAACGCCTTTCTCCTGGGACAACCTGCCCACATAGCAATAGTAATCGCCGCGAGGAGCCGTTTTGTCGATGGTCTGGTACTGCTGCAGTTTCACAGGGTCAAGGAAGTTGTTGAGCACCTTGACCTTATCAGAATCAAAGCCGCCCTGTTTCATCTTGGACGCCATGAATTCGCTGGGACACAGGAACACATCGGTATTATGTTCGAGCTGCCCGCGATTCCATTTCAAAGCCTCGAGCCACGCCACAGCACTGGCAGGCAACGAACCCTTCATGCAACGGCGCGACAGGACGTTGAATTTGGCGCCCGAGAAACATTTCTCACAGGGCTTGCCATCAAGCAGGCAATCGTAGCGGGGGCACAGCAGCTTGTAGTCATGCAAAGTCCACACCACCCTGATACCACGCTTGTGCGCCAACTTGCCCACCACGGGCGAGAGGTAGCTGTGGATATTGTGCAGATGCACCACATCGGGCTTGAAATCATCGAGGACCGCCTCGAAACGACGGCACACGTCACCCATGCCCAACGTGCGCTTCATCGCACGCAGCTGATTGCCGATTCCTCCGCCAAACGACACTTCATCGGCAAAGCTATCCTGATAGCGAGAATCGAGGTTCTCGGGATATTTCATAGCAAACACCGCTGTTTCCACCCCGTTCTCACGGAGCAGCGTCTCGGTATTGAGGACAACAACACAGTCGCCCCCACGAGGATAGTAAAACTTATTGACCAGTAATACCCGTTTTGCCATAAACAAGCATCAACTAGAAACCAAAAACTAAGGACTAGAAACCAGAAACTAGAAACTAGGGACTAGAAACTAACATCACACATTAAAACGGAACACGACGATATCACCGTCCTGCATGACATATTCCTTGCCCTCGATATGCAGTTTGCCGGCCTCCTTGACAGCAGCCTCGCTGCCATAGTGGATGTAGTCGTCATACTTGATAATCTCGGCACGGATGAAACCACGCTCAAAATCGCTGTGGATAACACCGGCACACTGGGGAGCCTTGCTGCCACGGCGATAGGTCCACGCCCTCACCTCCTTGGGACCGGCGGTGAGGAAGGTCTCGAGGTTCAGCAGGGCATAGGCCGACTTGATGATGCGGTTCACACCGCTCTCCTCCAGGCCGATTTCGGCAAGGAACATCTGGCGCTCCTCATAGTCCTCGAGTTCGGCGATTTCGCTCTCGGTCTGTGCAGCGACAACAAGGATTTGGGCATCCTCGTCCTTGACAGCCTCGCGCACTGCGTCCACATAGGCGTTGCCGTTCACCACGCTCTTGTCATCGACGTTGCAGACGTACATCACAGGCTTGTTGGTCAGCAGGAACAGCTCGTGGGCGATTTTCTCCTCGTCCTTGTTGAGCAGTTCCACGGTACGGGCACTGTGGCCCTGTTCCAGCGCCTCCTTGTAACGCTTGAGCACCTCATACTGCACCTTGGCTTCACGGTCGCCACCGGTCTGAGCCTGCTTCTGCACACGGTTGATGCGGCTCTCAATGGTCTCCAGGTCGCGCAACTGCAACTCCAGGTCAATCACCTCCTTGTCGCGCACGGGGTCAATCGTGCCGTCGACATGCGTCACATTGTCGTCATCGAAGCAACGCAACACATGGATGATGGCATCGGTCTCACGGATATTGCCCAGAAACTTGTTGCCCAGACCCTCGCCACGGCTGGCACCCTTCACCAGACCAGCGATATCAACGATTTCGACGGTGGTGGGCACGATGCGGGCAGGATTCACCAGCTTGGCAAGTTCGTTGAGGCGTTCATCGGGCACGGTGATGACACCGACGTTTGGCTCGATGGTGCAGAAAGGAAAGTTTGCCGATTGCGCCTTGGCATTCGACAGGCAGTTGAACAGGGTTGATTTCCCCACATTGGGCAACCCCACGATTCCACATTGTAGTGACATAATCTATATCTTGTTTTGTTTATATTCCAGCCTGCAAAGATAAACAATTCCGCGCACTCCACCAAACAATGAGGACAATGCAATCGGTTGCATAGATTTTTTCCACATGCGCTACATTATTTATAATAAAAATCAATAGAATCATGTTATATTTGTAGGTAATTAAAATCAATTCTATAGAAACTATTACATAACACTAAAAAAATATATTATTATGAAAACAAAACCGGATTTAAAATTTAATCAGCTGTGGAATATCAGCTTTGGATTCTTCGGGGTGCAGATTGCTTATGCGCTGCAGAGCGCTAACATCAGCCGCATCTTTGCGACTTTGGGTGCCGACCCCCACGACCTGAGTTACTTTTGGATTTTGCCGCCCTTGATGGGCATGGTGGTTCAGCCACTGGTGGGCTACTTCAGCGACAAGACATGGATGGGCCGCTGGGGCCGCCGCATCCCTTATCTGCTCATCGGAGCCTTTGCTGCAATCATCGTGATGTGCCTGCTGCCTAATGCGGGTTCGTTCGGATTGACTATTGCCGGAGCGATGATTTTCGGTCTGATTGCCCTGATGTTCCTTGACACGAGCATCAACATGGCGATGCAGCCCTTCAAAATGATGGTGGGCGACATGGTCAACGAGAAACAGAAGGCCAAGGCCTACAGCATCCAGTCATTCCTGTGTAACGCCGGTTCACTGGTGGGCTACATCTTCCCGTTCCTGTTCACCGCTATCGGCATTGCAAACATCGCACCTGAGGGCGTTGTGCCCGACAGCGTGAAATGGTCCTTCTATGTGGGAGCCGCCATCCTCATCCTGTGCGTCCTATACACCATCAGCCACGTGAAGGAATACACCCCTCAAGAGATGGCCGAGTTTAACGCCGCTGCCAATGCCGAGGGTCAAGGTGAACAGACCTCTACCGAGATGAGTCCGGCTCAGAAGAAGCACGCCTACAAGGTGTTCTTCGAGGTCGGTTTGGTACAGTTCTTCTGCTGGGCCGCATTCATGTATATGTGGGTCTATACTAACGGCACCATCGCCGACACAGTGTGGAACACCACCGATGCCTCCAGCGAGGGTTATCAGCTGGCCGGTAACTGGGTGGGCATTCTGTTTGCCGTTCAGGCCATCGGCAGTGTGCTGTGGGCTGTTGTACTGCCACAGTTCAAGAACATCAAGGTAGCTTACGCCTTGAGTCTTGTCATCGGTGGTATCGGCTTTGCCATGGTACCCTACATCCACAACCAGTATATGCTGTTCGTGCCTTACTTCCTCATCGGCTTCGCCTGGGCTGCCATGTTGGCTATGCCGTTTACCATGGTGACAAACGCTTTTGAGGGCAGTAGCCGCATGGGTACCGCACTGGGTCTGTTCAACTGCACCATCTGTATTCCGCAGATTGTTGCCTCCGCACTGGGTGGCGCGATACTGGCTGCTCTGGGCAGCGTTCAGGGCAATATGCTCTTGCTGGCCGGCATCCTCTTGATTGTGGGTGCTGCCTGCGTCTTCATTATCGAGGATAAAAAACACAAGAAATAAACCCAAAGAACATTATCATCATGAAAGTTAGATTTAACCTGGAGTACAGCACCGTCTATGGTGAGAATTTGGTACTCAATATCGTGGATAACGCCAGTGGTGAGAAAGTGGCAAGCCATGCCATGAAACCTGCCACCGACAAAGCATGGAAATGCGATTTGGACTTCTCGGCAAAAGCCGGACAAATCGATTACTATTACAGTGTGGAACGCGAGGGAAAGGAAATGCGCCACGAGTGGACAGTCATCCCCCACCGTCTGGACCTGAACGCTTCCAAGGCTACGAAATACATCACCTTCGACCACTGGAACGACATGCCCGACGACAGCTACCTGTACAGCTCGGCATTCACCGACTGCGTAGCCCTGCGCAAACTTCAAAAACCTGCCAAGTGCAAGTATTCCTCGATTATCCAGCTGAAGGTGCGTGCACCGCAACTGAGCACCGGCGAGACCCTTGCCGTAGTCGGCAACGAACCGGCACTGGGTGACTGGGACGAGAACAAGGCCCTCAAGATGACAGAGCACAACCACAACGAGTGGGTTATCTCGCTCGATGGTGCCGCATTCAGGAAAGCCTTCGTCGAATTCAAATTCATCATTTTTGGCAGCAAGAGCAAATCGGTCATCTGGGAAACCGGTGACAATCGCACTGTGCTGCTGCCGGTGTTGAAGGAGGGCGAACATATCGTCTATGAACTGCAGCAGGCTTATTTCCCACTGTATCCTGTGAAACTGGCAGGTACCGTTGTACCTATCTTCTCGCTACGAAGCGAGGGCAGCTTCGGCGTGGGTGACTTCGGCGACCTCAAACTCATGGTGGACTGGGTGGCCAGCACTGGCCAGCGCGCGCTGCAGGTGCTGCCCATCAATGACACCACCATCACCCACACCTGGAGCGACAGCTATCCCTATAACAGCATCAGCATCTATGCTTTGCATCCGCAGTACATGGACCTGCGCCAAATGCCCAAACTTGCCGACAAGAAACGTGCCGCCGAGTTTGAGAAACTACGCAAGGAACTGAATGCATTGCCCCAGATAGACTATGAGCGCGTGAACAACGCCAAGCGCGAGTACATCAAGCTACTGTTTGAACAGGAAGGTGCCCAAGTGCTCAAGAGCGATGACTTCAAGGCATTTTTCGACGCCAACCAGGATTGGCTGGTACCCTATGCCGCCTTCAGCCACTACCGTGACCTGTACGGCACAGCCACCTTCTCACGTTGGCCCGACCACCACACCTTCAGCGACGAGGAACGGGCAGCCATGTCCAATCCGCGCACTAAGGCCTACAAGGAAGCCAGCCTGTGGTACTACGTGCAGTACTATCTGGACAAGCAGATGCACGGTGCCCACGAGTATGCCCAGAGCAAGCACGTTGTCCTCAAGGGCGATATCCCCATCGGCATCAGCCGCGACAGCGTCGAGGCCTGGGTAGAGCCTAAATACTTCAACCTCAACGGACAGGCGGGTGCTCCGCCCGATGCATTCTCGACCAATGGTCAGAACTGGGGCTTCCCGACCTATAACTGGGACGTGATGCTCGCCGACGGTTGCCAGTGGTGGGTGAAGCGTTTCCGCAAGATGTCACAATACTTTGACGCCTATCGCATTGACCATGTGCTGGGATTCTTCCGCATCTGGGAAATTCCCATCAATGCCGTCCACGGTCTGCTGGGTCAGTTCTCGCCCTCACAGGGCATGAGCGCAGATGAAATCCGTAGCTACGGGCTCAATTTCCAAGAAAAGTTGATGACCGAGCCGTTCATTGCCGATTGGGTGCTGGACCGCATCTTTGGCAAAAATGCCGACTTAGTGCGTCAGAAATATGTTGAGCGCGTGCACGATGACATCTATCGCATGAAGCCCGAGTACGACACACAACGCAAGATTGAAGCCGCCTTCCAGGGCAAGCAGAACGATGAAGACAAGTGGCTGCGTGATGGGCTGTATGCCTTAATCAGCGACGTGCTCTTCGTGCGCGACCGCAAGAATCCCGCGTTGTTCCACCCGCGCATCTCCGTGCAGTTCGACTTCATCTACGAGGCGCTCTATGACAACGACAAGGCCGCTTTCAACAAGCTTTACAACGAGTATTACTATCACCGCAACAACGACTTCTGGTACCATGAGGCAATGAAGAAATTGCCCAAGCTGGTGCAGGCCACCCGCATGCTCGTGTGCGCCGAGGACCTGGGCATGGTACCCGACTGTGTGGCATGGGTCATGAACGAGTTGCGTATTCTGAGCCTCGAAATCCAGTCGATGCCCAAGGACAACCACATCAAGTTCGGCAACCTCAACGCAAATCCCTACCGCAGTGTCGCCACCATCTCGACCCACGATATGCCCACCTTAAGGCAGTGGTGGGAAGAGGATTGGGACCGCACTCAGGAATACTTCAACACCTCGTTGTGGCACAGCGAGGCCGCACCTCACCCGCTGCCCGGATGGCTCGCCAACGATATCGTGCGTGCCCACCTTGCATGCCCGTCAATGCTGTGCCTGCTCTCGTTGCAGGATTGGCTCGCCATCGACGAGAACATACGGTTGGCTGATGCCGATGCCGAACGCATCAACATCCCTGCCAATCCCCGCCACTACTGGCGTTTCCGTATGCACATGACTATTGAGCAGCTGATGAAGGCCACTGAGTTTAACAGCCACGTGAAAGAACTGATTTCTCAAAACGGACGCTGATGAAACGGCTTTTTCAACTGGTCGCGATAATCATGGCATTACTCGTACCGCAATCTATAAGTGCTCGCACTGGGGTCAATTACAGCCCCAGTGCAAGTGCGTTCAGTGTAGAAACCAATGCTGATGCACAGCAGGTGAAACTGCGCATATACAAGGACGGACTGGGTGGCAAGCCCGTCAAGACCGTCAACATGAAGCGTTCCCAAGCTGGCGGCACATTGTGGCAAGCCGAAATCAAGGGAGACCTCAATGGCAAATTCTACACATTTGACGTGAAATACGCAGGCAAGTTCCGTGGCGAGTGTCCAGGCGTTTGGGCTACTGCCGTGGGCGTTAACGGCAAGCGCGGTGCCATCGTTGATATGGCCGAGACCGACCCCCAAGGCTGGAACACCGACAAGCGGCCCAACATAGCCGCCAAGGATCTTATCCTATACGAGATGCACCATCGCGATTTCTCAATCGATGAATCTGGAGGCTTTACTAATAAGGGCAAATTCCTCGCCTTGGCTGAGCCTCGTGCCATTGAGCACCTGAAGGAATTAGGCGTCAATGCGGTGCACATCCTGCCGTCGTTTGACTATGCCTCGGTCGATGAGACACGCCTCAATGAGCCGCAGTACAACTGGGGCTACGACCCCGTGAACTACAATGTGCCCGAGGGCGGCTACTCCACCGACCCCTACAAGCCCGTGGTGCGCATTAACGAATTCAAGCAGATGGTGCAGGCTTTGCATAAGGCAGGCATCAAGGTCATCCTTGACGTCGTGTATAACCACACCTGGAACATCGACGGCAGCAACTTCCAGCGCACACGTCCCGACTACTACTACCGCAAGAACGCCGACGGCTCCTATAGCAACGGCAGCGGTTGTGGCAACGAGACGGCCAGTGAGCGCGAGGGCATGCGCCAGTTTATGATTGAGAGCGTCAAATATTGGGTCGATGAGTATCACATCGATGGTTTCCGCTTCGACCTGATGGGTATACATGACATCGAGACGATGAACGCCATTCGTGCCGCAGTACCCAGCGACATCTTCATCTATGGTGAGGGCTGGAGCGCCGGCAGTTGCGCTTATTCAGGAGAACTGGCCATGAAGGCCAACATCAACAAGATGCCGGGCATCGCCGCATTCAGCGACGAGATGCGCGACGCCCTGCGCGGCCCATGGGACAGCAACAGCAAGGCTGCATTCCTGGGTGGCATCAAGGGCAATGAGGAGAGCCTCAAGTTCGGCATTGTGGGTGCCATCAAGCATCCTGGCGTGGATTACAGCAAGGTGAACTACAGCAAGGCACCTTATGCACTGGAACCCACCCAGATGATAGCCTATGTGAGCTGCCACGATGACATGTGCCTCGTGGACCGCCTCAAGGCCAGTGTAAAGGGCATCACCACCGATGAACTCATCCGTCTGGACCTGTTGGCTCAAACTGTAGTGATGACCTCGCAGGGCGTTCCGTTCCTGCTCAGCGGCGAGGAAATGCTGCGTGACAAGAAGGGCGTTCACAACAGTTACGAGAGCCCTGACAGCATCAACCACCTGGATTGGGACAATCTGGAGCGCTATCCTCAGGTGATGGAGTATTACAAGGGTCTGATTGCCATGCGCAAGGCTCATCCCGCCTTCCACATGGGCAATGCCGAAATGGTGCGCCGCAACCTTGAATTCCTGCCTACCGAGAACTGCCTTGTGGTTTACCACATCAAGGGCCGCAACGTGCCCGGTGAGACCTGGGGCGACATTTATGTAGCCTTTAACGCCCACAAGCGCGCACGCTCCATCCAAGTCCCCGAGGGCACCTACACCGTCGTCTGCCGCAACATCAAGTGCGACCAGGCCGGCCTCACCACCGTAACCACCAAGGACGGCAAAGTGATAGTACCCGCCCAAAGCGCCCTCATCATCCACAACTAACCTCACGCTAAGGCGCGAAGACGCTAAATTTTAACAACCAACACCGCCACGAGGAAACATCTATCCCCGTGGCGGTATTAATTTAATTTACCAACAAAAAAAGACATAATTATTTGCAGGTAATAAATTTATTACCTAATTTTGCAAAAACTAAAAACAACGATGCCAACCATTTTTATCATATTTGGATACCGATTCCAGTTCTACTCCAACGACCATACACCAATCCATGTTCATGTCGTTAAAGGAGGAGCGAAAGCTAAGTATAACATCTTTCCTGTTGAACTTGTCGATAATCAAGGGTTCAAATCTCAAGAATTGAAGCTAATAGAATCAATTATTGAGGAAAATGTAGAGACAATTGCCCAACACTGGAATATGTTCTTAAATAACAACAAGTAAATAGAAAGGAGGCCGTCATGATGAAGATAGAAAAGATATGGTTAACAGATAGCGCTATTTGGATTCGCACCAGCGAAGGGAAAGAGGCCTGCGAGTCGTTTGCCGATTATCCCAGACTTCGTTACGCCACTCCAGAGCAACGTGAGCAGTATGAAGCAGACGAATATGGCATCCATTGGGAGTCATTGGACGAGGATTTGAGTTTTGAAGGATTCTTTGACAAGAAAGAACCGACAGAACTATATTGCCTCTTTATGGCGCATCCTGAATTAAACGTATCAGCCATAGCGCGAAGAATGGGTATATCTCAAAGTTTGATGGCACAATACATCAGCGGGAAAAAACGAGCAAGTCAAGGGCGAATAGATTTAATCTATGAAACTATCCGCACCATCGGCCAAGAACTCATTGCAGTATAATCATGCGCCATAGAACGGAGATTACAAAAAACGGAGGGAACGGGATTGCCCGTCACCTCCGTTTTATTCAGTAATTTCCGTTTATTCCGTTTTATCCGTTGGTTAGAACTGGTTCTCGACGATGTCGGTGAGGACATCGGTCAGCGAGAGGCCGGCGGCGCGCACTTGCTGGGGGATAAAGCTGGTGGCGGTCATGCCTGGGGTTGTGTTAATTTCCAGCAGGTTGATGTGGTCGCTGCCATCGGGGTTCTTGGTGATGATATAGTCGATACGGATGATGCCGTTGCAGTGCAGAATGTCGTAGATGCGTGAAGTCTCGGTCTGCAGGGCGGCAGTCAATTCATCGCTGATACGGGCAGGAGTAATTTCCTCAACCTGACCGTTGTACTTGGCATCATAATCAAAGAACTCGTTGTCGGTAACAACCTCGGTCACGGGGAAGACAACCGATTTATCCTTGGTCTTGTAGCAACCCACAGTGACCTCGGTTCCATCCAGGAAGCGCTCAATCATCACATTGTCGCACTGCTTGAATGCGAACTCCATGGCTTCATCCAGCTGGTCACAGCTTTTTACCTTAGTCACGCCGAAACTTGAACCGTCGGCAGTAGGCTTGACAAAGCAGGGCATGCCCAAATAGTCCTTGACCTTCTCGGCGGTCCAACCATGAGGCACACCACGACGCACCTGGATGCTGTCGGGCACCGAGCAGCCGAAAGCCTTCAGGTAGTTGTTCAGGGCAAACTTGTGGAACGTCAGTGCCTCGACCAACACGTTGCAGGTCGAATAAGGCAGGTCAATCATATCAAAATAGCCTTGCAGCACACCGTTCTCGCCTGGGGTGCCGTGGATAGTGATATAAGCATAATCAAAGCGGATTTTCTGACCGTCTTTCATAAACGAGAAGTCGTTCTTGTCAATGACAGGCTGGGTGCCGTCGGGCAGATTCACATGCCAGTCATTCTTCCTGATCATGACGATATAGACGTTGTAACGGTCATGGTCAAACGCCGAATCTATGCCCTGTGCCGAACGCAGGGACACCTCATATTCTGATGAATCGCCACCACACACGATGGCTATGGTTCTCTTGGTTGAATTCATTTTTTGCGCACACATTAAAATACGGGTACAAAATTACATAA
>JAEEGF011727586.1_pt1 | contig 28256 bp, 20 predicted proteins | sample 9134171 | NCBI WGS metagenome assembly JAEEGF01 (sample SAMN16246542, study PRJNA631951) | gut metagenome | biome: gut microbiome; feature: rumen; material: AP-attached | host: Bos | place: Iran: Karaj | collected 2018-10 | reverse complement strand
ACATAAACAGGCGAGCTGCTTCCCTTGACCAAATCCGTTTTGGAAAAGTCGCTCAAGGAGGCGTCATTCTTTTCCGCATCACCTTCAAAAGCTCCCATCAGCGTGTTCACAGGACGCGCCTTGCCGTTAATGTCAGTCTTCACTTCATTCAAGCGGGGCATCAGCAGTTGTGAGACCGGAATCACCTTCAAATCCTTTGTCATATCCAGATAGATCGGGGTGACTGACACGCTGTGCGAATCAGCTTTTGAGGCGGCCATTATGCCGGCAATGTCATTGCATGACACACCATTGATGCTCGCAAGGCGCAGCCCGTCAACATTGCTGTAATCATTATAGTCGGTGAAGCAGGGCTTTGTACCACTCAAACTGTTGATATAAATTGCCCCTTCAGCTTTGGAGGCATCAAAAATGTTTCCGCATATACGCTGCTCCAATCCACCAATACCGCGGTTGATATGCAAACAATATGAAGTGTTGTTTGTAATGGCTGTGGCACGGACGGTGTTGTGGTAGAATTTCACCGATGAGACAATTAGCTGGACCGCATAGGTGGTGCCGGCAATTTTGGTAAGGACACAGTTGTTGGCCACGAACGTGCAGCTGCTGTCAGCCGCCATCATATTGTTGAAATACATGCCGCGACCGCTCAACTGGTTCTTGGTGTCGCGGAGGCCATCGATATAATTCCCGACAATACTGTCAACAATTCCGTTTGAGAAAAAGAGACCTGTATAATTGACGGGGTTTTTTGTGGGTCGGCGGGAGAGCATCCTGTTATGCGAAATACTGGTCACATTGGCATAAGATATGCTAATACCGGTTCGCTGGCTGACCATCTCATTGCTGTCAACTATTATATTCAGGAACGGATCGGTCGCTGAATTGCCATTTATGCTGACAGCATAGCTCCCACCCTGCATCATGTTGTGGGTGATTCTGACATTTTTTACAATCCCGTCGGTCCTCTCCGCACTAAGCAGCAACCCGTTTGAACAGTTGGTATCCATACGCATCAGGCTGTTCCGGACAATCACGTCCGAGCAGCCGGTCAGCCATACAAGCGGATTGTTCATATCGGCCATGCCGAAGAAACCCAGGTGCTCCACTATGACATTTTTGTTACCCCGCCCTATTTTCAGGGCAAAATGGCCGCTATCGGCAAGGGTCACCTTGGTCCGGTCCTTGGAGACAGAGGTGAGGATCAGACGGTGTTTACCCATGGCATCCGAAATAGGGGTGATATCCAAACCGCCCCTGTACGTCCCGTCCTCAAAGGCAATGGTTATGTCACTGCCTGCACCGCAGTCCCTCAAACGTGTGAAGAGCTTGTCCATATCCGCATAGCTGTAATCGGCGCGATTGGAGTTGCCGATCACGAAGGTGCCGGTGGCGGTTCCGTTGCAGACATAGCGGCGATAGGTGACAGTGTCATTGCTGGCGTCAGTGTCGCCGGCCATCTTCACGCAGGCCAGGAAATCATGGTTGCCGGCTGTAAACTGGAAGCTCCCAAGGTTTACCGTGTCAATTTGCTGGAATTGCAGCGGCTTGGAGGGCGTATACTTGAAATCCACCTTTTTCACATTGTCAATCCAGAGTGTGATGGTGGCGGAACTGATGGATGCCTTGCCCGCATTGGAGAGCACAACCTTAACCGGGCTGGCGGCGGAGGCGACTATTTTCTCCATATCGGCAAAGCCAGTCAGGCAGGCGTTGATGGAATCGGTTTTTTTGCCGTAACAGCCCATTTCGGTCCGCAGGCTGCGCTGCAGGCCGTTGATGTCAATGTTCACTCCGGGCTGCAGCAGACAAACATACGAGGACTTGTTGCGCACATCCAGCGTCCGGCTGCTGTCCACCCACACGGGGGCGATGGAGACCGAGTGCTGGTCCAGCAGAGTGTCAACCACCTGCACCTCCTGAAGGCTTTTCTTGCTGCTGCCAATATATGCCACAAATGTTCCTCCCGAATAATAGTTGTTATAATCCCTCTGATAATAGGTTGAATTTGTGTTGCTCATTATGTAGACCGGACAGCCGTTGTTTTTCCCGTTCACAAAAATGTTGTTGCAAACCACCGATTTCCTGTCGGAATAGCTTGTATACATGTATAAGCCGTAGCTTGTGGTTATCGAATGGGTCAGGATGGAGTTGTTTGTAACCTCCCATGGGCCGCCCGGATTATAGAGGTAAATGCCGTATTTTTTATTTGAGTCGCTAAGAATGATTTCGTTGTTGCAGATAATGGCCGGTTGTTTGCTTTTGGCGTTGTGGTTGGCGGAAAAGTAAAACCCGTAGCTGTCTTTCTTGCTTTTGATATGGACACGGTTCCCGTCAATCCTACCCCAATGCTTGCCTCCGTTTGAATAGACGCCGTAAAAGGAAAGCGATGGATTGGGATTGGTGATTGTATTGTGGGAAAAACTCCTGATTTTCCCTGTCTGATAGAAATAGAGGCCGTAAGTATATGCGCCCTCCATAACATTGCTGTCAATGGTGAACCCCGCCACACTCGTATCCTCAAAATCGGTGGAATTTGAGCTGTTGTTCAGGTAAAAGTTGCTGTACCCCCCACTGATGGTGTTGCCAATGAAGCGCACATCGACGACCTTTTTTGCCAACGAAGTGGCGTTCCCGACATAGCTTACTGCCCTGTAAATATAGTTGTTTGACACCGGAGCAGTGATGTTGCAGTTGTGGAACACTATATCGTCAAGGGTGCTGTCCAACTCCACACCAACCACGATGCCGTCTAAACGCATCGACTCAATGCGCAGGTGTGCAGTATTGATCAGCAGGATGGCACGGGTGTCGTAGATCCGGACACTGTCGCGGACACCGGAGGCTGAACGGAAGGTGACCAGATTTTTCGCACTGCTGCCGGGAATGGATCCGGTGATGTTGAACTGCGAGTATGTGCCGTTATCAATCAAAATTTGAACAGGGCCGCTCACGCCGCAGCGTCTCAGAATACGGATTGCGTCGGCGAGGCTGTTGAAATCCGCGCTGTCATCGTAACCCAAGGAATATGTGCCGCTCAAGGGCTTGGTGGTGTCAATGGCGGTGGCGGTTTGCGCGTTTGCGACGAAGGTGCTGCAGAGCAGCAGTGCAAACAATACTGCTGAAGATAATATTCTCTTTTTCATCTTGGTTATTTTATACGGTTTATAATATATATATATTAATCAATAAGTTACAATGCAATGAAGGGTAACGGAGGCGTGTTAGCGCAGGAGAAGCCGTGTGGTGTCCGTGGAGGTGGTGTCAGGTTCCGGAGTGGGATTATTAATCCGCACCTTTTTCAGATTGAAAACGTACCGGTCGTTGGTGTTGCCGGCCTCGTCGGCCACCATAAGCACCTGCAGCACGCCAAGAGCCTGGTCCGCCCTGCCGAAAAGCACCACGTCACCCTCAGCAATATCCTTGAGCGAGGTGTAACGGCGGCTGGCCTTGAAGGCATTATTGAGAAGCAGCTGGTTGGTGCCGGAATAGTCGAAATCGTTCATGCGGGCGAACTGCAGGCCTGTGCGGCTCCGCCATTCCCGCGAAAGTCTTCCGGAGGTGTCACCGGAAAGGGTGTCGTGGTAATCGTAAATGTCAATGGTTGATGTGTCTGCAGTTTCACAATAGAGTGTCTGCGCGCTGGCAAGCGAAAAGCCGTTTGCGCGGCCTGAACGGGCACCGTACATCACGATGCCGTCATAGTGGATAAGGGATGCTCCGCCTACAACCTTGTAGGCCAAAGCCATCTTGGACGAGCCCCCGTTAGAGGCAACCGCCTCGAACTGCAGCGTCAGTGCGGCGGTATCGCTTATAAAATAGGAAGGGACTGTATACATGAAGTAAAAATCGACCTGTTTCACTCCTCCGACAAGCGTATCCTTAAGTTGTACGGAACCTTTCTCGGCATCCACAGAATAGATGCGGATCCTGTCGACCTTGTAATTGTCCGAAATGGCCTGGACCCTGATAAGCAGCTTGTTTCCGGACTGCACAAAAGCAGTGTTTTCCACATCCTTCGCCATGACAAACACATCGGACACATCTTCCTTACAGGATGTTAAAAGCAAAAGCGGCAATGCCAGCAGCAAAATCACCTTCCTCATATCTTTCAAAAATGATAATTAAAAAAAAGAACGGCAAGAACGCTGCACGCCCCTGCCGTTCTATTCACAAGCACTATCTGTGAACGTATTTGTATGCCTTGATAGTCATGCTCTTGGTCTGTTCCTTACCCAAGAACATCTGGTTGGTCTCCACCTTGGCGGAGGTCACAACATAGTAGTCGGCACCGGGATACTCGTCAAGCACCTTCACCAACGCCTTGCTCAGGTTACCGGCCAAACGGATGTTCAGCCCGTCACCCTTAAGCATGGCGGTGCGCTGGTTGCGACGGTCGTATTCAACACCGTTCACTTTGTCCAACACAGTGATAAACCCAAGATATGTGCGGGTTTCAATAGAAATCGTAGTTTCACCCAGCGGCTGCATATTGTCAAAGTTAATGTCCAACCTGACAAAATCCGGGGTAATCGAAACGCCCTGTACCTGCTGGAAGGTGCGCAAGCCCGAACATGATGTCGCGCACACCAGTACCACTGCAGCCAGGGCAATGAACATTTTCTTCATCATAGCCTCCCGATTATTTGTTGTTGAAATAATAGGTGATGGTCAGACGAAGGTCGGAACCGAAAACGCCGGAATTGGCCTTCAGATCCTTGTAGTCAGTGGGGTCGCCAAGCAGCTGGTATGTGGTCTGCGTGGTGTTGTTCACAGCGTCATAAACCTCAGTTTTGACCTTTTGGCCAGTGTGGAACATGCCGCTCAAACCATACTCGAATCCGACGGAAACGGGAAGGTCAGCAATGAAAGCCTGCAGGCCGATGAAAGCCTCCAAACCGACACAGAGGGATTTGCGGTACTGGTTGAAGACACCGTTCACAGCATCCGGGTTGGCATACTCGTCCTTGTAGGTGGAACCCTCGAAGCCCAGAGGCAGGGAGGCACCGGCATAGACATCAAGCACGTTCCTGGGGGAGAAATGGTAGGCAAAGCCCGGAATCAGGCGGAAGAACCATTCGCTCTCCTTCATGGAGTGCTCCTTGTCGGTGGTCGGGGTAAGGATCTCGTTACCTTTGGCGTGGAAGCCGCGTTTGTAGTACTGGATACCACCACGGAACTCCAGATTGTCGGAAGTGTAGTATTTGATATTGACCAACGGAAGTCCGCGGACAATATCCAGATTGGTGAAATTGCCGAAGCAATCTACCAAATCCATCACCTCCGAATAGCTCGGTCCGATGTAAAGGCCCCAATCGCCGGCACCAGGACGGTTACCCGTTCTCACATTGGTTGCGTAGGGGTTTCCCTTCGTCAGGAGAGACTGCGCCTGCAGCGCACCAGCAAAGGCAAGGCAGGCCATAACTACAAAAAGTTTTTTCATACATTCTTTCCCTGTTATATGCCATCGGGACGTCGGCTCAATTAATTAATTAAGTTTTTGTTATTTTATTAGTTTTATTATTCAGTTCATTATGTTATTGTGTAATGTCCAATCCCTTCAGTGAGTCCTTGTCCAACTTCTGCCCACCCCAGACGTTACGTTCAATCCGGATTGCCTCGGCCGTCGTCATCTTGTCGGTCTGCTCCAGAATACGCTGCACGAAAATGCACTGTCGGATGTCGGCCTTGTTATTGACAACAGCATCGGTCAATGCCTGGCAGCTCTTGTAGCCGCAGATACGGCAGTCGACCTGTGGCAGCCTTCGGTTCAGCTCGAAGGAGCGCTTCATCTTCCGCATGGCAACCGCCATGTCATCATCAAGCTTATCCATCGAGCGCGGCTTGACCTCGCCCACAGAAATGCGTTCCTTCAAATATTCGCGATATCCGAGCAGCCGGTTCTCCTCCACCGTGACATTCTCGGACTTCTGCGCAGCGCGTTTCTTCTGCCTTTCGGCCACCAGAAAACGGTTGGCGGCACAGAGTATTCCGCCGGCGCAGCTCTCATCGCAGGCACGCAGTTCAAGGTAGTCCACACCCTCAACATCGCCGTTCTCAACCTTCTCAAGAAAATCGGAGACATTCTGGATGTCATCGATGGCAAGGTTCCGTCCGGAGGGGAGGTCGTAAATCTCACCGCCCGTCATGGTCCACATCAGGCTGCGGCGCGAAATGGGATGGAAATCAAACTCATCATCCCGCAACTGGTACTCACCCTGTTTGATAATACGGAAAACCTTGTTATATAAATAATTCATATTGATGACACCGTCGTTCTGCGCCTTCTCCTCACCCACAGGGCTCTTGATGGCGGCAATTTTGGCGGCACACGGGGCGACATAGAAGACACCGATGTCTTCCGCCGGAATGCCCTGATCCATCAGGTTGCGCCGGATGTAGAGCGAGGTCAGGTCCATAGGAGGACGGATAAGCAGCAGGTTAGGAAGCAGCGAGGGAAACTTCACCTGGATCAGCCGGACGATGGCGGGACAGAAGGTGGAAATCAGCGGACGCTCCGTCTCCGGGTCGGCCAGACGCTGGCGGATGACCTCATTGAGGATGTCCACACTTTTTTCAACCTCATAGATATATTTGAATCCCAAGTGGTAAATTGCGGACAGGATGGCCCGCTGGGATATCTTTTCCGGAAACTGCGCACTGAAAGTTGAGGGCATAAGGATTACCGGACACTTGTAGTTGTACACGGTTTGGAAATCATCCTGCTCTATGTAGATGGCGTTCACCGGACAGGCCAGATAGCAACGTCCGCAGTCCACGCACCGGTCGGACTCCAGCTGCGGATGTCCGTCCTGCACATGGATGGCGCCTGTCGGACATACACCGGTGCAATGGGAGCATCCGATGCACAAATCCGTTTTGAACTTCAGGGCATGATGAAAACTCTCTTCCATGCTTATCCGTTTTTGGGAACAAAATAGTTGGTCATTTCGACACGGGTTCCCTTGCCCACGACGGAATCGACCTTCAACTCATCCATGTTGGACTGCATGTTCGGCAGTCCCATGCCGGCACCGAAACCCATTTCGCGCACCGCCGGCGACGCGGTGGAATATCCCTTCTGCATCGCTTTTCCAATATCAGGTATGCCGGGGCCCTCGTCATCCAGCACAATGCGGATGCGTTCCTCGTCCAAATCGACGGAAATCACCCCACGATAGGCATGGGCCACAATGTTGACCTCAGCCTCATAGAGCGCGACAACAGTCCTCTTGACGATGGCGGGATCGACGCCCAACTGCTTCATAATCCTTTTTACGGCACTTGAAGTGGAGCCTGCATGGCTGAAATCGCCTCCCTCTACCTGATACTCAAAATTCATTTTCCTGTTTTATATATATTTATATATAATGTCTGAAATCCGGTTCAATACAATGGCGGCAGACCGGCCTGGTAAAGTATGCCGGAGCAACGGTACATCGAATAGTCCGTCTCTATCAGCAGCATCTCATTCTCCTCGGCCAGCTCCTTCATCTCCTCCGTCACCTTTTTGCCGCGCACAAACAGAATGACCTTCACCTCCGCCATTTCGCAGGTGCGTATGGTCTGCATGTTGCACAAACCGGTAATCAGCAACAGATTATCGGCATTTTTGATGGTCAGCACATCGCTCATGAGGTCGGAGGCGAAGACATGCTCCACATCCTGTTCCTCACAATCGGCGCCGGATACCACTTTTCCCTTTATCAAACGGAGAAACTCTTCTCTTTTCATTCCCTACAAACTGTTTCTATTTTCTCACTGTTTCTATTTTCTCATAAAGCGCAGGCATCTGAGCATCCAGTCAGGCAACGCCTTTCCGGGCTTGCGCTTGCGCAGGTTCAAAAAAACGCCCCACTTCTGTGCAATCGGAATGCGGTGCGTCTCCACATATTCAATCAGCGTGCCGTCCGGATCCTCGTTGTAGGCGAAGTTGCCGGCCGCCTCACCCATGTCGAAATTGTCCGCCAGAATGGATTCGGTGTCCACAGTGAACGGATACCCCTCCTTTTTGCAACGCTCACGCATCTCCTGCATTCCGCGGATGTCAAAGCAGAGGTGTATGAAGCCAGGGTCGCCCCACCAGCGTCCCTCATAGATTTTACGAGGTTCGCGGTTCTTAACCTGCAGCAGCTCGATCTGGGAGGTGCCGAAGAGTTTTGAAAAGGCGCCGATCCTCGGTTTGGAATGGGTCAGCACAACGCGGCGGAAGGTGTCTCCGGAAGCCCCCAGATGGGACATGTCGTCAAACTCACCCGTCTGGTCGGACAGCACCACGTCGTATCCGAGCAGGTTACGGTAAAAACGGATGCTGCGTTCCATGTCGCTCACCCCTATGAGCGCCCCGTAGGCACCGCCAGTCGGATGACGGCTCGGATGGAAGAAGTCGTCGCATTCCACAAGCTGGAACACATTGCCATACGGATCGTGCAGGTAGAAATACTGCTGTCCGCCCACCGCAGTGTACATCGGCGAAAGATTCAAGTTCCGCTGCCGGTAGTAACGGTAGGTCTGCGCGGCATTCTTGCATTTGATCTTGCAGGCAAAAATACCCAAATCTCCCGGCTTTATCTGGAAAACCGGGAGAGTGGGTGTGTGGCTGCGATGCTGCCAGATTTCAAAGCCGCCGCCGCCCTGGAGGCTTACTGCCAGAATGGTGTGACGGTCACAAACCTGACCGTCAGTATAGGGAAGCATGTATTCAGCCTTGGCATATTCGTCAATGATGACGACATCCACATTGAAGACATCCTTGTACCATTTCCAAGCCTCGTCGGCGTCGGTCACACCGATGCCAATCTGCTGGATACCGCTGTTGTAAAGCTCCATAGAATACGACTAAACTATGAACCGGAACAATTCGCAAACGCCTTTGTGCATGCTATTCGCAAAACACACCAATCTTGACGTCACCAAGACTCTGGTCATTAGTCATATCGGCGCATTTGTCCTTACCATCGGCCAAATCAACCTCTTCCTCGGTCTTAACCTCGCCCATAACATAGGTTTTGCAGGTGCAGGTCTTCTTGCAGGAGGTGAAGCAGGCCACGGTTGCCATGACTGCTAATGTCAAAACGACTTTCTTCATAATTGTAAATGTTTAACAAACAAGCCTACTCTGTATGGTTTTCGGCTTCCCCAGTCCGCTTTCAAACGAACATGCAAAAATATACATTTTAGCAAAACAAACTGAAAAAAATAAAAAAAAAATGCATTTATGGCATCATATTTATTTATTTGCTATTTTTGCAACTGCAATTCAAAATAGGTAATTAATATTTAACATTTTAGAAATGAAGAAGTTAGTTTTAATGGTCGCCCTTTGCGGGCTCTCACTGGCTGCATCCGCGCAAAACAAAGGCGGACAACTGAAGTTCTCTGAAACCACAATTGACGTTGGCAGAATATGGGAGGACAGGGGTAAAGTCACCCGCGACGTGATAGTCACAAACCTCTCGGAATACGATGTCAACATCCTGTCCAGCCAGGCTGCGAAACCTTCGGTCACCTTAAAATGGGACAAGACTGCACTGAAGAAGAATGACAAGATCCATCTGAAAGTTACAGTTGACCCGAAAGGGATCAACTATTCCTTCCGGATTCCAGTCACCATCGTCACACTGTGCAACAAGGACACTGTCCGTTACAACCTGATGGCGGCCGGTTATGTGGACCCTGCGCCAACCACCAAGGAGGAGGCCTATACCATGCAGGAGGGCAACCTGAAATACAAGGACAATTCGGTCACTCCGGCCAAAATGCACCGCAATGAGGTGCGCACGGACACCATCTGGTTCCTGAATGTGTGGGATTCTGTCATGACCTTCAAACCGGGCAACCTGCCTCCCGCAATCAAGATCGTGTACCTGACCAAGGAGCTCAAGCCGCAGCAGGAGGGCTTTGTTGTGTTCAGCTACAGCGCTGCCGTTAAGAATGACTGGGGGCCGGTGTTCGACCAGTTCACCCTGATAACCAACGATCCGATACCGAATGACCATCATAATACAAAAAAGTTCTACTTTGTAACGGACATTTATGACGATTTCGGCAGTTGGAGCAAGGAGCAGCTGCTCAACGCCCCACATGTGCTGATTGACACCGAGGAATACCATTTCGGACAATGCATCATGGGGGATGTCATCACCCATGACTTCGTGCTGACCAACATAGGCAAAAGCCCTCTGGTGGTGCATAAGGTGAAGACATCTTGCGGCTGCACCACATCCGACCTTGAAAAGGACACCATCGCCCCGGGCGAGAGCACCAAGATCAAGGCCCGTTTCAGCACCTACAACAAACATGGCGGCCAGGCCAAGGAGATTTTCCTCATCACCAACGACCCCGACCAGCCTAAAGTCACCATGAGAATAATGGGGCATGTATTGGACAAACCGAAACAATAGTATCGGAACGAATTCATGGAAAACCAGTTGAAACTATACAACACGCTGACCCGCACCAAAGAAGTTTTCACCCCGCTGCACGCACCTTTCGTGGGGATGTATGTCTGCGGACCGACCGTATATGGGGAGCCGCATTTGGGCCATGCACGGCCTGCAATCGTATTCGACCTTCTCTTCCGCTACCTGCGGTTCCTGGGCTACAAGGTGCGCTATGTCCGCAACATCACCGATGTGGGGCATCTGGAGCACGATGCCGATTCAGGTGAGGACAAGATCGCGAAAAAGGCGCGCATCGAACAGCTGGAGCCGATGGAGGTCGCCCAGTTCTACATGGACGCCTACCACGACGCAATGGACAGGCTGAATGTGCTGCGCCCCTCAATCGAGCCGCGTGCCTCCGGCCACATCATCGAGCAGATTGCCATTGTGCAGCAGATTCTGGACAGGGGATACGCATACGTGTCGGAAGGCTCCGTCTATTTCGACGTGCCCAAGTTCGACCGCGACTTCGGCTACGGAAAACTTTCCGGAAGGGTGCTGGAGGAATTGTACGCCAACACACGCGCCCTTGACGGGCAGGAGGAGAAAAGGCATCCGGCCGATTTCGCCCTCTGGAAGAAGGCGGCACCGGAGCATATCATGCGCTGGCCCTCACCCTGGAGCGACGGATTCCCCGGCTGGCATGTGGAATGCTCGGCAATGAGCACCAAATATCTTGGCAAAACCTTTGACATCCATGGCGGCGGCATCGACCTGATGTTCCCGCACCACGAATCGGAGATATGTCAGAGCCGTGTGGCCAACGACTGCCCTTCGGCAAAATACTGGGTGCATAACAACATGATTACCATCAACGGGCAGAAGATGGGCAAATCGTTAGGCAACTTCATCACACTGAATGAATTCTTCAGCGGGAAGAACGAAGCGTTGCAGCAGGCCTACTCCCCCATGAACATCCGCTTCTTCATCCTGCAGGCGCATTATCGCAGCACGCTCGATTTCTCGAACGAGGCGCTCCAATCGGCCCAAAAGGGGCTGGAACGGCTCATGCAGGCATACCATCATCTGCAGTCACTGAAACCGTCCGCAAACTCCACAGTCCAGACCGAGGGCTTTTTCGCACGCTGCCAGGAGGCGATGGACGACGACCTGAACACAGCAATGGTCATTGCCGAACTCTTTGAGATGAGCAAGATGATTAATGCTGTTAGGGACGGCAAGGAAAAGATGACCCAACAGGATATTGACCGGTGCCGTAACACCTTTGAAACGTTCGCCTTCCAAATTTTAGGTTTGAAGGACGAAACGGAGAGCGACCAGAGCGCCATTGTCGGCGGACTGATGGAGATGATTTTGGAAATCAGGCAGAACGCCAAGGCTCAGAAGGACTGGGGCACCTCCGACAAAATCCGCGACAGGCTGAATGCGCTTGGCATCAGCGTAAAGGACGGAAAAGAGGGTGCCACCTGGGACCTGATGGGCTAACCCATAGATTTTTATCGCCACTTACCAGACCATGTCCGGAATCAGATAGTTCCGGACATAGTCGGTTATACCCTCCTCCAACGTGTGGAAAGGTTCGCTGTACCCCGCATGGTGCAGTTTGCCCATATCAGCCTCGGTGAAATACTGGTATTTGTCCCGAATATCCATGGGAGTGTCTATGAACTCGATGTCAACTTCCCGATCCATAGCCTTAAATGTGTTGGCCGCCAAATCGTAGAACGAGCGGGCATGGCCGGTCCCGACATTATAGAGGCCACAGGCGGGCTGGTAGCGCATAAGAAAGCGAATGACCTTGACCAGATCCTTCACATAAACGAAATCACGCAGCTGCTGCCCGTCCTTGAAATCCGGACGGTGGGAGCGAAAAAGCCTTACACGCCCCGTCTCACAGATTTGACGGTATGCGTGGAAAACCACCGAAGCCATACGCCCCTTGTGGTATTCGTTCGGCCCATATACATTGAAGAATTTAAGTCCCGCCCAGAAGGGAGGTGTCTTCTCATCCTCATCATCCTGTTCCAGCGCCCACTTGTCGAATTCGTTCTTTGAGATGCCATACAGGTTCAGAGGCCGGAGCTTCTCAACCACCGCGTGGCTGTCGACATATCCGAACTCACCGGCGCCATATGTGGCCGCCGACGACGCATATATCAGCGGAATCTGGTACAGGCTGCAGGCCGACCAGACCTCCTTGGTGTAATTCAGGTTCAGCTCCTGAAAAATCTCCCACCTTGTTTCGGTTGTATCCGTTCTGGCTCCCAGATGGATGATAAAGTCAACCTGACCGGCATTCATCTCAAGCCAGGAGAAGAACTCCGTCCTGTTAACCTTGTGGATGTAAGACTTGTTTTCAGTATTCCGTGCCTTTTCCGTCTTGGAAAAATCGTCCACGGCGACCAATTCACCCACCCCCTCCTCATGGAGCTTCTGCAGCATGCAGCTGCCTATGAAGCCGGCGGCTCCGGTGACTACTACGTATTTCATATATTTTTACTATGGTTTACATTATTAATATATGGAAGATAGACAGAGCGCAAGCGCTCCTCCTCCCGCTCCCAGCAGAGCTGCTCCGCAGCGGTTCGGCAATTCAGCCGGCATTGCGAGTAAAAACCGGCATCATCCTTCATGCGGAGGACAGCCGCCGCAACAGCATGCGGCTCCATCTCCACCACCAGCCCGACACCGTATTGTTCAAGCAGTCTCCTCCTTTCCGGCAAATCTGAAACCAGAATGGGAACCTCCGCCTGGATGTATTCGAATATCTTGTTAGGCAGGCTGTAGTCATGGTTCAGGCAGACACTCCGGTCAAAGGAGACTCCGATGTCCGCGCAGGAGGTATAGGCGGCAAGCCGCTCCGGAGCGACACGGCCTGCAAACAGCACGCGGCCGCCAAGCCCCAGTTCCACAACCATGCGGTGCATTACAGGCAGCGCATCACCCGCACCGACCACAAGCAGAAAAACATTCTCCGGCAAAAGAGCCATTGTCTCCACCATCAGTTCACCGCCACGCTCCTTGTGTATGGCATTGCCCTGGAGTATTATGATTGTCTTTTCCTCAGGCAGGCCCAAATCCTTACGTGACAACGCCGGAGCGGAAATCCGCCGGAGCGGGACATTGCGAACCACCTCAACAGGCTTGCCATACTCCTTGTTGTATGCCATGGCAATGGATTCGGAGACGGTTATGACACGATCCGCCTTGGGGAAGCAGAAACGTTCTATCCTGTGCCAGGTGCGCTGCACCCGCGGACGGCTCACAACCTCCAAAATCTGGCAAAAATATTCATGGCTGTCGTACACCAGCGGCCTCCGGCGCAAACGTGCGACCAGCACATTGGGCAAAAGCGTATCCAGATCATTGGCCACCAGAATATCGCACCGGACAAAAAGCAAGAAAAGGAAAAGCCGGAACTGGTATTCGGCATAAAACGCCGGACCTTTCCTGAAAAGCAGGCGCATCCTGTGTGTACTGTAGCTGCGCTGCGGCAAGGCGGGGGAATCGGCATAACGCCGCCCGACAAGCAGCACCTCACAACCCATCTTCTCCAGGCTGTGGGCGACCTTGTCCACCCGAGGGTCTGTGAATAAATCGTTCGTGACGGAAAGGACGACGCGCTTCATCTCGCCTCAGCTGACCCTCCCATGACAGTTCTTGTACTTTTTGCCGCTTCCGCAAGGGCACGGATCATTCCTTCCGATCTTCTTCTCCACCCTGATGGGCTGGGTGACCTCACGATGTTGCGGGGCGTTTGTGGAGGCGTTAACCTCCTCGCGGCCTTCGCGCAGCTGCGGCCGCTGGCTCTGCATGCGTGCGGACTGCATCTGCGGTGCCTGCTGCAGCGGAATCTGTCCGTTGCACAGGAAGGTGACAACACTGCTGTAGACATCTGTCAGCATGTTGGAGTAGAGCTCGTAGGACTCCAGCTTATAAATTAGGAGAGGATCCTTCTGTTCGTATGAGGCATTCTGCACAGACTGCTTCAAATCGTCCATGCCGCGCAGATGCTCCTTCCAGGAATCGTCAATCATGGCCAGCACAAGGCTCTTCTCCATTGCAAGGGCGATTTCACGGGGCCCGTTCTCCAGACTCCGCTTCATCGGCGCAATGACCTGCATGACCCTCTTGCCGTCCGTAATCGGAATGGCAATGTTCTCGAACCGGTTGCCCTCACGTTCATAAACAGACTGTACGACCGGCATCACGCCCTCGGCCATCTTCCAGATGCGTTCCTTATAATGGGCATACGCACGTTCATTCAACGCGTTAATGATGTCATCAGCCTTTGTCTGGAAAAAGTCGTGCGCGTCAACCGGACTCTCACACCCCATTATGGAGACGCAGGCACGTTCAAAGCTTTCAAAATCCTTGCTCTCCTGGTAGGATGTTGTGATGAACTCGCTCATGCTGCGGAACATCTCGGCGATATCCACCGAAAGGCGGTCACCATAGAGCGCGTTACGCCTCTTCTTGTAGATGCTTTCACGCTGCTTGCTCATCACATCGTCGTATTCGAGCAGACGCTTACGGATGCCGAAATTGTTCTCCTCAACCTTTTTCTGGGCTTTTTCGATGGATTTGGAAATCATGCTGTGCTGGATAACCTCACCCTCCTTGAATCCGAGATGGTCCATGACCTTGGCTATACGGTCGGAGCCGAAAAGCCTCATCAGGTCATCCTCCAGCGAAACAAAGAACTGGGATGTGCCGGGGTCCCCCTGACGACCGGAACGGCCTCGCAGCTGGCGGTCCACACGGCGGGAATCGTGCCGCTCCGTACCGATGATGGCCAGACCTCCAAGATCGCGGGTCTCCGGTGTAAGCTTGATGTCGGTACCACGGCCTGCCATGTTGGTGGCGATTGTCACGGTGCCCAATTTACCAGCCTCGGCGACGATGTCGGCCTCCTTCTTGTGCAATTTCGCGTTCAGGACATTGTGCTTGATTTTCCTGCGGGTCAGAATGGTGGAGAGCAGCTCGGAGGTCTCCACAGAAGTGGTGCCGACCAGCACCGGGCGTCCCTCCTCATGCAGCCGGATTATCTCGTCCACGATGGCAGCGTATTTTTCGCGCTTTGTACGGTAAATCAAATCGTCCCTGTCCTCCCGGATGACCGGCTTGTTTGTCGGGATGGTAACAACATCCAGTTTGTAGATGTTCCAGAACTCGCCCGCCTCAGTCTCGGCGGTACCGGTCATACCGGCCAGTTTGCGGTACATGCGGAAATAGTTCTGAAGGGTGATTGTGGCATAGGTCTGGGTGGCAGCCTCCACCTTCACATTCTCCTTTGCCTCAATGGCCTGGTGAAGACCTTCGCTGTAACGGCGCCCCTCCATTATACGTCCGGTCTGCTCATCCACAATCTTCACCTTGTTGTCGATGATCACATATTCCACATCCTTCTCGAACATGGTGTAGGCGCGCAGCAGCTGCTGCACCGTATGGATGCGTTCCGAAGCATCGGAAAAGGCCTGGTACAGGGCATTCTTCTTCGCCAGCTTCTCCTCAGGAGTCAGCTGCTGGTGGTCAAGCTCCGCCAGCTCCGTCCCCATGTCAGGAATGATGAAGAACTGGCTGTCCTTGGTGTCAGAAGCCACCAGGTCAATACCCTTGTCCTTTATGTCGACAGAATTGAGTTTCTCGTCAATGACAAAGTACAGTTCATCGTCAATGATGTACATGTTCTTGTTCTGTTCGGCCATGTAGAACCCTTCCGTCTTAAGCAGGAGCTGCTTCATGCCAGGCTCGCTAAGTATCTTGATCAGCGCCTTGTTCTTCGGCAATCCACGGTGGGCACGCAGCAGCAGCTTGCCCAGCTCCTCGTCCCGTTTGGGATTCTCCGTATCGGCCATCAGCCTGCGGATGTCGGTCAGCAGCATGTTCACCAACTGGCGCTGTGCGTTGTAGAGTTTCTCCACCATCGGCTTGTACTTGTCAAAATCCTGATCCTCCCCTTTCGGTGTGGGACCGGAAATGATCAGAGGGGTACGAGCGTCGTCAATCAACACCGAGTCCACCTCATCGACGATTGCGTAGTTGTGGCGGCGCTGCACAAGTTCGGTCACATTGCGGGCCATGTTGTCACGCAGGTAGTCGAAACCGAACTCGTTGTTGGTTCCGAAAGTGATGTCGGCAAGATAGGCGTTGCGCCGCTCCTCCGAATTGGGCTCGTGCTTGTCTATGCAGTCCACGGAAAGGCCATGGAACAGATAGAGCATCCCCATCCACTCGGAGTCACGTTTGGCCAGATAGTCGTTGACCGTCACCACATGCACCCCCTCGCCGGTCAGGGCGTTCAGGTATACAGGAAGCGTGGCGACAAGGGTCTTACCCTCACCGGTGGCCATCTCCGCGATTTTTCCCTGATGCAGCACCGTGCCGCCGATAAGCTGCACGTCATAATGGCACATGTCCCAAGTGATGCGGTTGCCGCCTGCCATCCAGCTGTTCCGGTAGACCGCCTGGTCACCCTCCACAGTGATGCTTTCGAAACGGGTTGAGAGGTCGCGGTCGAAATCGTTGGCCGTTACCCGAACCTCCTCATTCTCCTTGAAACGCCTTGCGGTCTCCTTCATCACGGCAAAAGCCTCAGGCAGAATGTCGTTCAACACATCCTCAGTGGTATGGTAGATGGAATCCTCCAGCTTCTCTATCTCCTCATAAAGTTTCTGCTTCTCGCGCACCGGCATGTCATACTCCTCTTCCAGCCTGCGGTTCATCGCCGAAATCTTCTCGCGCTCCTCCTGCGTCGCCTCCTGAATCTGCTGCCTGAAAAACGATGTTTTGGCACGAAGGCTGTCGTTGTCAAGATCCTTCACCTGCTCGTACGCCGCCTTGATCTCATCCAGAATAGGATTCAGTTCCTTCAGGTCGCGGTCAGACTTTGTCCCGAAAAGCTTGCTTAAAAAACTTGCCATATTATACTATATCAATCTTTTATAAAAAATATAAATTCATAAGATACAAAAGTGCAAAGATACTTGAAAAAACAATACGCATGCAACTGCATGACATAAAAAAAGCGGAACTCCTGACGAAGTTCCGCCTAATGATACGGATGGAATGCGCATCCGCCCTCTACTGGCGAAGCCCCTCGAAGTGGATGAGCTGCCAGTTCAGCTTCATCGTGTCCACAATCTGAACGTCGAAATCGAAGTTCAGGTCCATGTCAACCTTTCCGGATCCGTCGAACCGGGCGGTCGCGTTGAGGCCCTTGATGAGCTTGTCCGCATTGGCGGGAACATTCACACCCACAAAGCTCAGCAACAGCTTCACGGCCTCCATCTGAAGGTCGCTGACATTGGCGCGGAAGAAACCGGCGGTGTCGGTCATGTCGAAGTTGACGACTCCGTACAGTTTCAAACGGTTCTTGAGCAGACCGTCATAGAAGATGGCGTTCTTCTCGTAGGCTGTGTCCGAGAGCCTGTAGCTTCCGGCGTAGGTTCCGGAGTAGGTCAGCTCCTGCTCCTTTGGGGTCCCGTCATCATTGTTGTTATCCTTGTTGCAGGAGACAAAAACAAGCGACAGTACGCCGAATAAAAATACTAACTTTTTCATTTTGAATTAATTTTATTTTAAATTATACTTGAATTGTTGTACATTAAATTATTTCCCGTACGAATGGAACTCCTCTATCTTTTTCCAAAGATGCGTGCGGTCGAAGCCTGAGACATTGTGCTCATGCGTCGGATAAATGAAATAGTCCACCTGCTTGCCCTTTGTGATGCATTGCGTGATGAACTGGAGCGTGTGCTGCCACACCACCGTTGCATCCAGCGCCCCGTGGAAAATCAGCAGTTTGCCCTGTATGGAATCGACGCGGTTGAGCAGCGAGGCCTTCTCATACCCCTCCGGATTCTCCTGCGGCATGTCCATGTAGCGTTCGCCGTACATCACCTCATAATATTTCCAGTCAATCACCGGACCGCCTGCGGTCGCCTTCTTGAAGACTCCGGGATAACGGGTGAAGAGGCTCAACGTCATGAATCCGCCGTAGCTCCAGCCGTCAATGGAGAAGCGCGAAGTGTCGGCGTACGGCAGGCTGCGCAGGTAGTTCACACCGCACATCTGGTCCTCCACCTCATAGTCGCCCAAGTGGCGGTGGATGCAGCTTTCGAACTCAAAACCGCGGTAATTGGTTCCACGGTTGTCCATGGTGAAAACCAGATACCCCTTCTGCGCCATATACTGCAGGAACCACCCGCCGGAGAGCCAGTTGTTTGTAACCAGCTGGGAATGGGGGCCGCCATACACGTAATAGAAGACCGGATACTTTTTTGTGCTGTCAAACATCGGGGGGTAGATCAGGCGGCAGTAAAGGTCGTCGTTGTTCCCGTTTTTCAGGGTGAATATCCGCGTTTCGGGCACCATGTAGTCGCTCAGATAGCCTTTGTTGTCCAGCAGGACCTCCTTCACATTCCCTTTCTTGTCGCGCAGGACATAGCGCGATTCCTGACTGATGGTGCTGAACACATCCAGGAACCAGCTGCCGGTGGCGTCAGGCTGCACGCTGTGGGTGCCGTCCTCCGGTGTGGCATCGGTTATTTTCCCCTTTTTTATATCCAGCACATAGAAACGCTCACCGGGAATTTCATCCTTGTTGGAGGTGAAGAAAATCTTCGTGCCGGTCCGGTCAAACCCTTCAAACGACTTGACCTCCCAGTTGCCAGAGGTGAGCTGCTTCTGCAGTTTTCCGGAAATGTCATATAAATAAAGGTGTTTCCAACCGTCGCGACGGGATACGTAGACGAACTGGTCCGGCTGGTTTGGAAGGAAATACAACGGGTCTGATGGCTCGACGTAGCGGCTGTTGGACTCTTCGAACAGCTTTCCGGCCAAGGCTCCGGTTTCGGCATCGTACCTGTTAAGTTCAAGATGGTTCTGCTCACGGTTCAGCACCGCAACAAGCAGATACCGCTCGTCAGGTGTCCATGTGACGCTGCAGAGGAAATGGTCGCGAGGCTCCCCAGTCTGCAGATAAACTGTCTTTCCGGTAGCCATATTATACACTCCGACTGTCACTTCGTGGGAGGTCATGCCTGCCATCGGATACTTGACATTCTTCAGGGTGGCGATACGCCCTTGCGCGTCCACAAGCGGATAATCGGTCACCATGCTTTCGTCCATGCGGTAGAATGCGAGGCAGTTCCCCTTAGGGGACCAGAATGCGCCCTGCTCTATCCCGAACTCGTTCCGGTGCGGCACATGCCCGTAGCGGACATCCTTCGCGCCGTCCTTATCCACCCTTACAGGCTGGCCGTCGGCCTTGCAGACGAACAGATTGTCGCCGATTGTGTAGGAGAAGCGTGCATGATCCCAATCCACCAGAATGTTGCTGGCGTCCGAAACCGTGGTCTTCAGCGTATGGACGATACGTTTTTCAGAAACGTCATAAAGGGCATAACCCTCCCTCACACGGATATACACCTGCGTCGGGGAGACCCAGTGAGCCATGCTGGGGAAACGGCGGAAAGCATCCTTGCCGGCAGCCTTCATGGCAGCATTCACATCCTCCAGCGTAAAGTACCGCTCCGCCTTTGCCGAACTGGCAGGACGCCTCATCACGGCATTGTCCCGCACAAAAATGAAATCGCTGCTCTGCGGCAGCCACTGCCATTGGTTCATACGCTGGGGATAGAGGTTCCCGTTGGTGAACAGATCCTCCAGATTAAAAATCCCATCCTGTGCCGCAAGTGTGGCAGTCAGAATGGTAAGGCATACAATCAAAGATAGTTTACGCATTGTCTTTCGTTTTATTATCAGAATGCAAAAGTACCATTTTTTTGAATATGTTTCCCCGTTCCTCAAAATTCTTGAAGGCGTCATAGCTCGGAGCGGCCGGAGAGAGCAGGCATATCCTGCCGGGAGCGGTCATCCGGAATGCAGCCTCGACCATATCCCCAAACTTTTCATAAAAAAGAAAAGTTTTCCCCGGCACCGGTCCGGCCAAAGACATCATCCGCCTGCCCGCCTGACCTGTAAAGAGGAAATTGCGCACCTGCGAATCCCTGAACAACGGAATCAGCGGCGTATAGTCAATGCCGCGGTCCATCCCGCCGAGCAGCAGCGTGTCCACACGGTCGAGAGCCTCCACGGCGGCCACGGCGGCCTGCGGGATTGTGGAGATGCTGTCATTATAGAAATCGATGCCACCGACACAGCCCACCGGCTCCAACCTGTGCGGCAGGCTCCGGAAACTGCCCAGCGCGGAATGCAGGGAATCCAGGGAGACAGTGGGGAATGCAGCCTGCACTGCCAGCATCGCCGCCTCGGCATTACGGCGGTTGTGCTCCCCTTTCAGCGGAAAATCATCCTGTGACATCGTAAGTTCGCCCTCCCCGAACAACCGCACCGCACTTTTGGGCGGCAGGAGTTGCCTCAACGCGGCCACCCGGTCATCCGATGACGGGGCAATGAAAATATCGTCCTCATCCTGGAAACAGGCGATGTTGTATTTTGCCCGCTGATATGCCATGAAGTCGCGATAGTGGTCAAGATGCTCCTCAAAGAGGTTCAGCAGAACCGCTATGTGCGGACTGCAGCGCACAAACTCCAGCTGGTGGCAGGAGAGTTCCAGAACCACCGTTGCAGACGGTGTCACCTGGGGGACAAGATCGAAGAGCGGCAGCCCGATATTGCCGCCGAACAGGCTCTCATGGCCGGTCTCCCGCAAAAGATGATGTATTAGCGAGGCTGTGGTGCTTTTCCCCTTTGTTCCGGTCACGCCGATGCACTGTTTTCGGAACATGCTTAGGAACAAGTCGGTTTGGGAAGTGAGCCAAACCTTTTCAAACAGATGCATCACATCCTTCAGGCAGATCCCGGGGGACTGCAGCACCACGTCAAATTGCGGGACAGCCTGCATGTAGTCAGGCCCAAGCAGGCATTTTTCCGGCGGCAGCAGTGACGAAAGCGTTCCGGCCAAATCCGGATTGGCATCCGCCACAGAGATGTCGGCATCGGGCAGGCAGCCGCGAAGGAAACGCAGGCTCGATGCGCCCTCGCGCCCATACCCCAAAATCAGAATTCTCTTCCCGGCAAGCGACGCTGCAAGGCGTCCGACCGGCTCCGAACAAACTGTCATATCCATATAAACAATGATATTTTGACATACTTAACTTTATTTCTTTCGATTTAGTGTGTTTTGTACAAAAAAAATGGGATGACATTATTTTATATTACATTTTTTACTATCTTTGCAGATTCTGTTTGATAAATATATCATATTTAATATGAGCGATTTGGAAAATATAAACGGGACAAATGCCGCCTATACTGCGGACAACATCCAGGTGCTGGAGGGACTTGAGGCGGTTCGCAAACGTCCGGCCATGTATATCGGCGACATCAGCGAGCGCGGTCTTCACCATCTTGTCTATGAGGTGGTGGACAATTCCATTGACGAGGCGCTTGCCGGATTCTGCAACCACATTGACGTGACAATCCATGAGGACAACTCCGTCTCCGTTCTGGACAACGGGCGCGGCATCCCGACCGACATGCACGAAAAGGAGAAACGCTCCGCACTGGAGGTCGTGCTGACCGTCCTGCACGCCGGCGGCAAGTTCGACAAAGGCTCCTACAAGGTCTCCGGCGGTCTGCACGGCGTCGGCGTATCCTGCGTCAACGCCCTTTCGAAAAGCCTGACCGTTGAGGTCTACCGCGACGGCAAGACCTTCCATCAGGAATATGCCTATGGAAAGCCGCTGGCACCAGTTCAGGCCATCGGCACCTCTGACAAGCACGGCACATACATCCGGTTCAAACCAGACGACAGCATCTTCACCGTCACAAAATATGATTACGCCACCCTTGCCGCACGGATGCGCGAACTGGCATTCCTGAACAAAGGCATCACACTCACCATCACCGACGAGCGCAACCAGGACGAGAACGGTGCCTTCACCACCGAAACATTCCATTCCGAAAAGGGGCTGATAGATTTCATCAACTATCTTGACGACAACCGTAACCGTCTGACAGGCGAACCCATCTACATTGAAGGCGAAAAGTCAGGCGTGCCGATTGAGATTGCAATGCAGTACAACGACTCCTATTCGGAGAACCTGCACTCCTATGTGAACAACATCAACACCCATGAGGGCGGCACACACCTTTCCGGATTCCGCCGCGGACTGACCCGCACCCTTAAGAAATATGCTGAGGACAACAAGCTGCTGGAAAAACTGGACAAGCAGAAAATCGAGATCAACGGCGATGACTTCCGCGAAGGTCTGACAGCCGTCATCTCCGTAAAGGTGGCCGAACCGCAGTTTGAGGGACAGACAAAGACCAAGCTTGGCAACAGCGAGGTTGAGGGCATCGTAAGCCAGATGGTGGCCGAAAGCCTTACGAACTATCTTGAGGAGCATCCGAAGGAGGCAAAAAACATTGTGGACAAGGTGGCGCTGGCGGCACAGGCCAGACACGCCGCACGCAAGGCGCGCGAACTGGTTCAGCGCAAAAGCGTGTTGGGAGGTTCAGGCCTGCCAGGCAAACTTGCCGACTGCTCCGACAAGGATCCCGAACGCTGCGAACTGTTCCTGGTTGAGGGAGACTCCGCAGGCGGCACTGCCAAACAGGGACGCGACAACCGCACACAGGCCATCCTTCCGCTGCGCGGAAAAATCCTGAATGTGGAGAAGGCGCTGCAGCACCGCGCATTTGAAAGCGAGGAGATCAAAAACATCTACACCGCCCTTGGCGTCACAATCGGCACGGAGGAGGACAGCAAGGCTCTGAACCTCTCCAAACTCCGCTACCACAAGGTTATAATAATGACCGATGCCGATGTGGACGGCTCCCACATCGCGACACTGCTGCTCACATTCTTCTTCCGGTACATGCGCGAGCTGATTGAGAACGGGCATGTCTACATCGCCACTCCGCCCCTATACCTTATAAAAAAAGGGAACGAACACCACTATTGCTGGACGGAGGAGGAGCGCGTAAGCATCCTTGCAAAATATCAGGAGATGGGTAAAGACAAGAATGTCAACGTACAACGGTACAAAGGTCTTGGTGAGATGAACGACGACCAGCTGTGGGAGACCACCATGGATCCGAAGAACCGCATGCTCCGGCAGGTGACCCTTGACAATGCCGCGGAGGCGGACCACACCTTCTCAATGCTGATGGGTGATGACGTGGGACCGCGCAGGGAATTCATCGAGCGAAACGCGAAGTACGCCCAAATTGACGCATAATCCACTAATTTAATGACATAAAAATAAAATTAAAAAAAAAAAGAAAAAACAACATTTCATATATTGGGATTTTGTATCTTTGCAGCGCATTTTAAGTGTAAGGTATGCAGAGTTCAAAAGGCCCTGCAAACTGACGTAATTAATTAAGAATTAAAGTAAAGTACATATGAAAAAGTTTTTACATCATCTGTTGGGAATCACCCTGTTTGCAGCATTTTTCTGCCCCCAGGCCTCTGTGCAGGCCCAAATGAAAGATTTGGGAAGTGTCACCGTATGTAAGGCAAAACTGCCATACGTCTATGACGGCAGGAACTATTTCGTGGCGGACCGCTACGAAGTGAGGTTAAAAGGATCCAATAACCAGGATTCCGGATACTTCTTTTATTTGAACGTGGTGAACAACCCCAAAAAATCCGTCAGGATTGGTGCATGTGAGGATGTGCTCCCCACCCAAGGCGTCAAATACAACGGAAAAACCTACTACAAGCCCGGCGCATACGTGGACACTGTCCGCGCAAAGAGCGGCGCCTGTGACACCGTTGTCACCGTGCTGGTGGACAGCTACACCACCTACAAGGACACCATCCGCAAAAACTACTGCTACGGAGACAAGGTGGACGGCATCACCTACAACTGGACAGGCACAAGGCTGACCAGCACCGTCAAATACAAGACATACGCCTGCCAGTGCGACAGTATCGTCTACACCTATGTGACGGTGAATCCGGTGTACAATTCATCGCGCTCCATCAGCGTTTGCGAAAACGCCCTTCCCTACCTCTGGGCAGAGGGTCAGAAGTACCTTTTCAGCACCAAGAATGACACCGTCCGGTATTTCTCCCGCTACGGATGTGACAGTATCTTCACCATCAGTTTCACCGTAACCCCCTCCTTCTCATCATCCGACTACCAGGTGGTCTGCCCGGACGATCTGAAGAAAGGCTACAAATACGGGAACAAGGTGTTCTACAAGGCTGAGATTGACAATGTCACCTTCAAGGCAAAGAACGGATGTGACAGTGTTGTCACCGTAAAGATCAGCGAAGGCAAGACCTATGAAGAATACTGGAACAAGGAGGTCTGCTCCAACACCCTGCCCTACTACTTCCCCACGGAGAACGGCATCCATGTCCACACCTCCCCCGGCCTTGACACCGCCCGCTTCACCACGAAGAACGGATGCGACAGCCTCATCTATCTGCGTCTGACCGTTGCCCAGGCAAAACAGGTGGACATTAAAGATGACATTTGCGACAAGGATCTTCCCTACCGCTTCGCAGGCAAGGACATTTTGAATGGTGGCGAGTACAAGTTCAACTACCCGACAGGAAAGGGATGCGACAGCATCATCGTGCTGAACCTGACAGTCAACCAATCCTATGTGATTGACACCAACATCACAATCTGCAGCGACATGCTCCCGTTCGTCTTCCAAGGCGACACAATGAACGAGAACGGACTGCACACCCTGTCCTACAAGACAGTTAACGCGTGCGACAGCATCATCCGTGTGCACCTGACCATTCACAACACCGCCAAAGAGGCTGTTGAAGTGACAGTCTGCGAAAATGCATTCCCATACAGCTTCGCCGGACAGAGCTTCCCCACAGACGGATACTACACCGTTAATCTGAAGACCATCCACGGTTGCGACAGCATCATTGCACTGCACATCCACAAACGTCTGATTCCTCAGAAACCCACGGAAATCTTTGGACCTAACAAGATTGGTAATATTTGTAAGATAGGCAAGGAAGGCGTCTATATTTTCTACATCAACCAAGTAGACAGCTTCTATCCTATTACCAAATATGAATGGAGCGTGCCTGATGGCTACTCCATCAAGAAAACAAACCGTGAGGGGGATTCCATTTGGGTTGAAATCCCGGACAACATTGGACTGAACGAAGGTATCATCACCGTGTATGCCTACAACGAGTGCGGCCAGTCCCTCCCCGACACATTATTTATTAAGACATACATCAAATGCACCATCAGGGTCTACCCGAACCCGGTCATCACAAAGGGTGAGGTTACCATTGAATTCAACGACATGGTTGGTAAGAATATCGTCCGCATCACCGATGCTACCGGCAGAATCCTGCATCAGGAAGAATTTGACATCAAACTGACTCATGAAGAGATCAAGCTGCCGATCGGCGACTTCGCAAGCGGAGAGTACTTCGTGCGCGTACAGACCAAGGAGATGGCGATCCTGAAGAAGATTGTCGTCCTGAAAGAGGCTGCCGCCACCAAGTAATCTTAAGACAATAAGACACAAAAGGGGTTCCTGAAAAAAAGGAATCCCTTTTTTTTTACGCAATACAATAATTATAATGTATAGGCGTTAGAATGGTATGCGAAAAATCATCATCATAGTATGGCTCCTGCTCCACGTGATACTTCTCCCAGCCCAAAACAGCTGGGTGTTCAAGGGTAATATCACCGACAGCCAGCAGGGAACACCGATGGAAAACGCCTGCATCCACAACATAAGCACGGGCGTGGCCACCTTTTCCAATGAAAAGGGCAATTTCGCAATGCTCATAAAAGACAACGACACACTCGTCATAACCCATGTCGGATACGCCGTGTACCACATAATAATGAATGACACGTTCAAAACAGGGAAAGGACGGCACCACATTCAAATGACAATGCAAAGCATTCTGCTGAAAGGCACAACAGTATATGCGTTCAAACCCTACCCGATATTCCTTGAGGATGTGGCCAAAACAGCGAATTCAATGGAGAACGCAATTACCCTGAACGAAACTGAAAAGGCTGATGCCACGGCAAATCCAGCCCCGCACCTGTACAGCGGGCATCCAATCTCATACCTTTACAACACATTCAGCCGTAAAGCAAAACTCGACCGCATGTACCAGTATCTGGTACAGCATGAAGATGAAGTGAACAGGTTGAGCGCGAAATACAATCCTGAAATTGTCTCAAGGTTGAGCGGACTTGAGGGTGCTGACCTGGAGGATTTCATGTGCTACTGCTCCTTTTCATACTACACTCTTATCAAAGCCGACGATAATGAAATTGCAAACATGATTATCGGACGTCTGAAGGAATATCGTAAGAGAAATGGACAATAGACCCCTTATCTGCATCGCAGGACCGACCGCCACAGGAAAGACACGCCTGGCGGCGGAGGTTGCGCACCGAATCCACGGGGCGGTTATCAGCGCGGATTCGCGGCAGGTGTACCGGGGCATGGACATCGGCACAGGAAAGGATCTGGAGGAATACACCGTGGATGGCGAGCCTGTCCCCCACTACCTTATAGACATACTGGATGCTGGAGAAGAATACAATGTGTTTGAATACCGCCGCGATTTCGACAAGACATACAAGATGCTGCAGGAGGCCGGAACTCCGGCGGTGCTTTGTGGCGGAAGCGGCATGTACATCGAAGCGGTCCTGAAAAACTACACGCTGCATGAGGTTCCGCGCAACGAAACGCTGCGGGAACAGCTCTCAGGCAAAAGTATGGAAGAGCTTACAGAGATGCTTCAGCAATACATCCGGCTGCACAACCACACCGACACCGAAACGCGGGAGCGGCTGCTGCGGGCGTTGGAGATACAGGCCTACTACCACGAACACGGACTGAAACAGGAGGAAGAACGTCCGGAACATCTGCTTTTTTACATGGACTATCCGCGTCCGCTGCTGCGGGAACGGATTACACGGCGGCTGCACCAGCGGCTGGAGGCCGGAATGGTGGAAGAGCTGCAGCAATTGCTGGACAAAGGGCTCAAAAAGGAGCAGCTCACCTACTACGGATTGGAATACAAATGGATAACGCTATACCTATGCGGAGAGATAGCGTATGAGGAGATGGTCGGAAAACTGAACACCGCCATCCACCAGTTCGCCAAGCGTCAGGAGACATGGTTCCGGCACATGGAGAAAAACGGCTTCAACCTCATCCGCATTGACGGATGCCTGGAAATGGAACGCAAGGTGGAAATGGTATTGCGGAAACTTGACGAATACAACAAAAAAGGTATATGAAAAAATGTTTTTTGTTAGTGCTGGCATGCGCCTTCAGCTTCACATTGCAGGCGCAGAAATCCATTGATGTCGGCAGTGGCCTTGAGGTGCTGCACTTCCATGCTCCCTGGGACGGTTTGGACAACAACAACCGTTTCGGCTGCCACCGTATCGGCGGCATTTTTCACTTTTGGTTCGAAGTGGCCGACTCCACCCTCACCCTTACCGAACCATTCGCCACGGAGGCAGATGTGGAGCCTGAGGACCGTGTGGAGATATTTTTCTCACCCAAGCGCAACATGCGGGAATACTACTGCGCTGAAATAGACCCGAAGGGACGTGTACTGGACTACAAGGCAAACTATTACCGCCAGTTTGACTACAGCTGGAATTTCAAGACATTGGTTGTTCATGCGCAGATAACCCCATGGGGATACCGGATTAAAGGCAGCATAACGTGCAGTGAGCTGGAACGGGCACTTGGCTGTGACCTTAAGAACGGATTTTGGATGGGCATCTTCCAGGATGACTTCAAAAAGGACGGAAGTGTACACTGGTATTCATTTATCCGAACATCCGACAAGGAGCCGGACTTCCACAAGCCGGGCGTGCTGTTCCGCTGCACCATGAACGAAAG
>JAEEGF011464642.1_pt1 | contig 28270 bp, 27 predicted proteins | sample 9134171 | NCBI WGS metagenome assembly JAEEGF01 (sample SAMN16246542, study PRJNA631951) | gut metagenome | biome: gut microbiome; feature: rumen; material: AP-attached | host: Bos | place: Iran: Karaj | collected 2018-10 | reverse complement strand
GGAGTGCTGATTGGGTATGTGGTGGGACAGTATATTAGTTTTGTGATTGTATCATATCCATTGAACACAGTCATAGGCTATGGTTTACTGGATCAAATAAAACACATGCTGCCCAATTTTATTGTATCTATTATAGCTGGCATATTTTCTTATTTCATTGTATTTGGAGTTGAACTTAATCCTTTTATGCTATGTTGTATCCAGATCATTGTATTTTGTGTTACAATTGTCCTATTATCTATTTTATTTAAAATAGAAGGATACCAATTGGCTAAAAAGATCGTTCAAAACCGCATTTTTATATAGATTACCATTTGTCAATATGGAAAAAAAGAAACCGCAATTAAAACATTTGCCACGTTATCTGAAAAAGCATTTTTGGCTTTGGCCATTAATGAATATAAGTCGCAATTCTACAATCATACCTTTCTTCATTAGTCGTTCTAAATTGTGGAGAATGACGGGATGTCATATAGGAAAAGGTGTTAATATAGGTCTGGATGTATATTATGATCTGGACCATGCAGATATGATTTATATAGAAGATGATGTGTGGGTTGCTGCCAGAACCTTGTTATTCTGTCATCGACGTAATATGTCATGTTATTATAAAGGGGAAAGATATAATGATTTACCTTATATTATACGTCCAATAACATTAAAAAAAGGCTGTTGTGTATCCATGGGGGCCACTATAATGCCAGGAGTTACTGTTGGTGAAGGGGCCGTTGTTGGTGCAGGGGCATTGGTAACAAAGGATGTTCCTGCTTGGACTGTTGTTGCCGGCATTCCAGCAAAAGTCGTAAGTGTTTTAGAGGAAAGAAAAACAGAAGAGTGAACATGTTTCAATCAACTCTCCTTTATAAAACTTTCAAGACTTATATCTTAGTTGGGAGCCTGCTGTATTTGTTCCTATTAGCATATTGGTACAACTATATAAGTTTCTATAACCTACTTAATGTTACTGTGTTTGCCTCCTACGCAGGCATATTGTATTTTAGTTGTAACAAACCCGATTCTTTTTACACTTCGAGTAGATTATGTACGACCGTTTTCCTCTATTCGATAGTTGTAGTTTCATCATACATGGTGATGTCAGATTATTATACAGGCAATACATTCCTATTCAGCACCAATGATGCAAGAATATATGAGAAATATAGCTTTCATATTAAAGATTTGTCCTTCGAAGAGGCTTTTTCATACATTTCAAGGATATTAAACTACGAAGATTGGGGGGCGCCAATGACGATGGCATTTATCCTAAAGATTATTCCCTCAAAAATCTTTTTAAACTGTTGTTATGTTATTATGAATACGATCAGTGCATTTTGCCTTTTCGACATAGGTAAGTCTATCATGTCAAAGCAATATGCTTTTATCGCGGTTCTAACATATACTATTTCGTCTTATGCTTTATATTTTTGTGGTACATTCCTGAAAGAAGAAATAATGCTCTTTGGAGTTATTCTTAGTTTTTTCCTTTTCTATAGATATTGGCACTCAAAAAAACTATTATATGCATTAGGCGCAATAATTGCAGCTGTTTTCATCGTATTCTTCCGCCCTGCTATTTTATTGTTTATATTGGCAGCTTTCTTTTCGCTCTTGTTATTAGGAGAGAAAAGCAACATCAAAGTCATGTTCTTCTTATTAATTCTGATTCTTGCTTTTGTTGGTGGCATTGCTTTGATACAAACAGCTGCAGATAAATATATTGCAGGCGGAAATGTAGATGAAACATATATGTTTAAAAATACTACTTTATTCCAGAAAGTTGTTATATCTATCGGTGCTATACTGGGGCCTTTCCCCGAATTGCTACAAGTTACTGAAACACTGAGAAAAGTGCCTCTATATGGAGCTGGGTTGTTATTAAAGTTTGTGTTGTTTTTCGCGTTTTGGAAAGGTGCAATATATGCTATTAGGTCAAGAGAAGTTGAAGTCTATCCTTTACTCGTATTCTCGCTGTTAGAAACATTTGCACTTGTTTTGGTCTTCGAACTTGAGTTACGCAAATTTCTACCTCATATTCCTTTCTATATATTGTTAGCTTTTTGGTATATAGACAAATATGATCAGGACGCAGATGAAAACATCAGGAAGACTCCCTACTATATTTGGTCAAATAGAGAATTCAATATTTGTATGTTTCTCGTATTTTTCATTTGCCTTTTTTGGAATATCTTGAAGGTATAACAAGGATAATGGGTAAGATCGTCAATTTTCACAAAGTCACAGACATAAAATGGTTTGAAGATGTGGTATGCATGCTAAGTCATGTATACTCTATTATAAGTGGGAAGCAATTAATTGATTTTTATTATAACGACATACCACTACCTCGAAGATCGCTTCTCATCACAGTAGATGATGGAGACCTGACGTCATACGATATCATATATCCAATATTAAAAAAGCACATGATACCTGCAATATTCTTTGTTTCTCCAGAAAAGCTGCTTCGCGATGGAGAGCATCGCAATTTCTGGTTTCAAGAAGCAAGGCATTGTAATGACGGAGGGCTCTTAATGAATCAGGTCCATTCGAGCAAGATGACCATTAACGAAATCTGGAATAGGATTAATGATTATAAGAGGGAACATGGTATCGGAGAATTAAAAGACCAGAATATGACATTGGAACAGGCCTTAGAAATTGATAGCGAAGGTATTGTCGCTATTGGCGCTCATACATTAGATCACCCATTCCTTGCAAGGGAGAAGGATGAAAATTCCGCTTATGAAATCCAAATGTCAATATCCAGGTTGGAAAAGTTGCTTGGGCATGAGGTTCTATTCTTTGCATATCCAAATGGTAAACCACAAGAAGATTTCGGTGAAAGGGAAATAAACACGCTTCGTCATACTACATGCCGTTTAGCTTTCAGTACCGAACCTCGGAATTTTACGAAAAGTGACAATTCGTATGCTATACCTCGATATGGCCTGTCAAATGGCAGAATGGGATTTATTCTCATCAAACTACTATTAGGAAGCAAATACAGAAAGATCCGCCGTATATTGAAGTCCATCAACTAATTGTATTAATGAACGTCCTTATTGTTGGTAATTATAACACAGGGCATTTTTCTCCATTTGTTGCAGAACAAATGCAAGCGATTAAAGGACATGGTATACATGTAGACACATACGGTATCGTAGGAAAGGGACTTTGGGGATATTTAAATAACATCAAAGGACTTAAGCAAAAGATTATTGAGTTCAAACCCGACTTGATTCATGCTCACTATGGTCTGAGTGGACTATGTGCCAATCTTCAGCGTCAGACACCTGTAGTTACGACCTATCATGGTAGCGATATTCATTGTGGAGGATGGGTTTTAAAACTATCGCAGCTGGCTATAAAACTTTCTGCTTACAATATATTTATAAGCAAAAAGTTAAAAGATCTTTCTGGTACACATAAGTCCAATGTGAGTATCTTACCTTGTGGAATAGATATTGAGGCTATCCATGATATTCCAAGAGAAGAGGCAAAAAGAAAAATGAATCGCCAAAATACTTTTGTTCTCTTTTCTGGTTCTTTTACAAATGACGTGAAGAACCCATCGTTGGCAAAGGAAGCTATGAAGAAAGTTCCAGAAGCAGAACTGGTGGAATTGAAAGGCTATACACGTCAGGAGGTGAACCTATTAATGAATGCTGCAGACTGTCTGCTCATGACGAGTTATCGTGAAGGATCGCCTCAGGTCATCAAGGAAGCGATGGCCTGTGGTACGCCAATAGTATCCGTTGATGTCGGTGATGTCAAGGATGTCATCAGTGAAACGGAAGGCTGTTACATCGCAGAACGGAATTCTGATGATATAGCTGACAAGATCCGAATGGCCCTTTCCTTTAAAGGGAAAACTAAGGGACGTCAACGTATCATCGACCTTGGCTTGAGTAATGACCTCGTGGCGAAGCGGTTATTAGAAATCTACAAAGAAGTTTTGAAACAATGACGTACCAAAAGTCCTATAAAACCATCCTATCGGAGGGATACACCGAAGTGGGAGCTGACAAAGGTGCTAAGATGGACTGGGAGGCATCGAATTTGGATAATCTTACCGAACTGAAGCAGCCACTTCATCTGATTTCTCATCTGAATAAGCTGCTGAATGAGACCAATGAAGCGATGCCTGCGGGTGGTTATATGCTATGTCATACAAGGACAGCTGCCCTGAAGCGCAAGCTTATCATGAAACGCTATCCTTGGGGGATTAACTATGTCATGTTCACGCTCCATTTCCTTTGGCATCGCGTTATACCCAAGCTGAAGCTTACAAAAAAATTCTATTTCTGGGTGACAAAAGGAAAACGACAGACATTTAACCGCGTAGAAGTATTGGGACGTCTTTACCGAGCCGGTTTCGAAGTAGTCAATGAGGAATACCGATTAAGCGAGTTTTATGTGTTAGCACGGAAAGTGAAGGCGCCAATCTGGGATGACAAACCGTCGGGAGGATTGTTGATTAAGCTGCAGCGCGTAGGGAAGGATGGCAAGATGATCGGTGTTTACAAGTTCCGGACGATGTACAGCTACTCGGAATATTTACAGCCATATATTTACGAGCATAACCATCTTCAGAAAGGCGGTAAGTTTGCTGATGACTATCGGGTGACTCCCTGGGGCAGATGGATGCGTAAGCTATGGATTGACGAACTGCCAATGTTTATCAACTTTTTCAAAGGAGAGATAAAACTTGTTGGTGTCCGACCGCTATCACGCCATTATTTCAGTCTCTATACTCCCGACATGCAGGAGTTGCGTACCAAGGTGAAACCAGGCTTACTGCCACCGTTCTATTATGACAAGCAGACACCCAAGACCATTGAAGAGGTTCAGGCCTCAGAACGTCGCTATATTGAGGCGTTTCTACAGCACCCCGTCCTCACCGATATCAGATATTTCTTCGGTACCATCGGTAATATCCTTTTTCGTGGCAAGATGAGCAAATAGGAACTGTATGAAAGCATATTTGGAATTAAAAAATCAGCCACTTCCTAACTATGAGGCAAATGGGCTGTGGGAGGCAATTCATAAGTCTGCCAAAGAGCATGGCTACCATTCGTTTATTTGGTTCGCAATTATTAGGCTGAAGGATCACTTCCTGAACTTCTGGTCAAGAACAATGCCCTGGAATGGACTACGTATCAAAATGCAAAGATGGCGAGGTGTGACTATCGGAAAGCATGTTCATTGGGGGACCGATGTGACGGTAGATCCACCATATCCATATTTCCTTGTGGTTGAGGATGGCGTGTCGTTAGCTGGAAACAACTATATTCTGACTCATAATAAGCCATTGGAATATCATGCTAAGTGTAGCCCATCGTTTGTGGCTCCTGTTTTCATAAGAAAAAACGCCTGGATAGCATGTGGTGTGATGATTATGCCTGGAGTAGAAATCGGAGAAGGTGCAATTGTTACAGCCGGCAGTATAGTGAGCAAAGATATTCCTCCATTAGTTTTAGCCAGTGGAAATCCTGCTAAGATGGTAACTGATATGTCAGCACTATTGAAAGATAACTATTCTCCAGAAGAGTTTGACCGTATTATTGCTGAGCGAAAGAAGAGATACAAGAAACTGTTCAAAGACGAAGCATGAACATACTGATACAACTTGGACATCCTGCCCATTTCCATCTTTACAAGAATACCATCAAAAATCTTCAAAGAGATGGACACCAAGTTTATATCTTAATTAAAACCAAAGACATCTTGGAGCAACTCTTAATTGATGCTGGACTTCCCTATGTCAATATTTATTCAAAAGTAAGAAAGAAATCAAAATTTGCGATTATCAAAGCGACGTTAACAAGGCTTTGGCGAATCACGTTATTTACACTTAGACATCATATAGACCTATTGACAGGATCTTCTACAGAGATAGCACAGGTAGGGTGGCTTTTAAGACGTCATTCCGTGATTCTGGGAGAGGATGATGCAGCAATTATTCCAGAGTTTATCAGTCTTGCAAAGCCCTTTATGGATTCGTATTTAGCACCAGCTGCGTGTAACATGGGTAAATTGGAACATCGTGTTACAAAATATCAAGGCTATCAGAAATTAGCTTATCTTCATCCTAACTGTTTTACTCCAAATAGAATAATTGCCTCCAAATATGTAGATCTCGATAGGCCTTATTTTATTCTTCGGTTCACAAATTTAAGGGCTTACCATGATCTGCATGCTGCTGCAACAGGTATTACCACAGAAATAGCAAGAAAAATTATATCCTTGTTGGAACCAAAAGGGAAGGTTTATATCACTTCTGAACGCAAATTAGAGTCTGAGTTAGAAAATTATAGGCTTAGCATTAATCCATTAGATATTCATCATGTACTCTCCTATTGCAGTATCTATATCGGAGACAGCCAAAGCATGGCCGTGGAGTCTGCACTATTAGGAGTCCCCAATATTCGATTCAACGATTTCGTTGGCAAAATAGGCGTTCTGAATGAGTTGGAAAACAAATATCATCTTACTATTGGAATTCCAGCCTCAAATCCTGAGACACTTTACAAGACATTGGGAGAAATGCTCAGGAATCATCATTTAAAGGAGGAATACCAGGAACGTCGTTCAATAATGCTTAAAGATGTGATAGATGTAAATGCTTTCTACACATGGTTCTTTGAGAATTATCCTGCGAGCAAGAAGAAGATGAAAGACAACCCTGATTATCAATTAAAGTTTAAATAGACACTATGGACAAGATTGATTTTTTAAAGAACTTTGCAGATCAGTTTGATGAGACAGATGCTGATGAGTTGACAATGGAAACGGAGTTCCATGAGCTTGAGGAATGGGATTCACTGATTGCATTGGCTGTACTCAATATGATTTCGAAGAAATATGGCCAAACAGTTACCTTTGATGAGATGCGAACATGCGTTACCGTCGAAGATCTGTTTAATGTCGTGAATTTGAAATGATGAGGAACCCGTTTTCATTAGAAGGTAAAGTCATTCTAATCACTGGCGCTGCCTCTGGCATTGGAAGAGCCACTGCCATACAATGTGCCGGTATGGGGGCAAAAGTCATCTTAGTTGATCTTAACGAGAAAGGGCTGAAAGAAACCCAAACAATGATAAATCAGTCAAATTCAGAGTGTCATGCTTTGGATTTGACAAACATTGAGAAACTTACAGAAATGGTGGCCATGCTACCCAAATTGGATGGGGTAGCAAGTAACGCAGGTATTGTATTGTCATTATTAGCAAAATTCAGTGAGCCCAAAGATATGGAGCGTATTTTCAATATCAACACCTTCTCACATATCAATCTTATCCAACAATTGATATCTCAGAAGAAGTTGAATAAAGGCGCATCTATTGTTTTCACTTCCTCTATGTCTGGTGTATATTGTGGATTGGCAGGTGGTTCTCTTTACGGAGCTACCAAGTCTGCCATTCTGGGCTACACAAAGGCATTAGCCATAGAGCTTGCACCAAGAGGGATCCGGGTCAACACCATCCATCCTGGCATGATTGAAACCCCTCTGACAAGTGGCACAGCTTTATCAAAAGAGTTGCTGGAAGAAGACGCCAAGAACTATCCGCTTGGCAGATATGGAAAGCCTGAAGAAATCGCTTATTCAATTGTTTATCTATTATCAGATGCTACAGTTTGGATGACGGGTACGCAATTGCTCATTGACGGTGGCTATTCTGTAAAATAGGGAATGATGGAAGCATACATCAAAGCAATCACTTATTATCTCCCCAAAAAGGTTGTCACCAACGAGCAGTTGGTGGAAGAATTTCCAGAGTGGAGTGTTGAGAAAATTGCCAAGAAGATAGGTATCAATGAAAGACATATTGCTGCTGAGGATGAAACTGCTGGCGATATGGCATTCAAAGCTGCTGAGAAGCTTATTGTTGAAAATAAGATTGATAAAAGCGAGATTGACTTTATTCTTCTTTGCACCCAAAGTCCTGACTATTTCCTACCCAGTACAGCTTGTATTATTCAGAGCAGATTAGGGCTTTCAACAAGATGTGGTGCTTTTGATTTCAACCTTGGCTGCTCTGGCTATGAATACGGCTTAGCCATTGCCAAAGGCTTGATGGCTACAGGGATTGCTAAGAATGTCCTTTTGTTGACAGCAGAAACCTATAATAAGCACATCCATCCGAAAGATAAGGGCAATCGAACAATCTTCGGTGATGGTGCTTCTGCTTCGTTGATATCGTCTGATGGCTTCGCTAAGATTGGGGAATTTACGTTGGGTTCTGATGGTAGCGGTTATGACTGGCTCATCCATAAGACCGGAGCCATGCGGCATTATCAGCCATTGAATGATCTCCATGATGATGTGAATGGTAATCCATTATCAAGTGATTATTTGTATATGGATGGTAAAGCCATTTTTGATTTTACAGCCGATGTGGTTCCTCCTATGATAGAAGAAACACTTTCCAAGCATCAGATGACCATGGACGACGTGGATCTTTTTGTTTTCCATCAGGCCAATAAATATATGATCAACTATCTGCGTAAACTGATGGGTATAGACAAGGATAAGTTTTATGTGTTTATGGAGACTGTAGGCAATACCGTGTCGTCTACAATACCCATAGCTCTTTGTGAAGCAAAGAAGGAAGACAAACTTCATGGAAACATTCTGCTTGCTGGATTTGGCGTAGGATTGTCGTATGGTGCAACAATAATAAAGTGTGAGTAATACAATGGATTTTACCATTAACACATATAGGAGGTTAGTATCTTCATTTAAGGAGAGTGGTTATTTATTCGTTACTTTCTCTGAGTTCTTGACAGCCCCACAAAATGAAAATGTCAAACTGATTATGATGCGCCACGATGTTGATGAGCAGGCGCAAAATGCCCTAAAGCTTGCTATTGCTGAGCATGATATAGGAATTAAAGCAACATATTATTTCAGGAAAGTCAAGCAAAGCAACAAACCAGAAATCATCAAAAAGATTGCTGCCATGGGCCATGAGATAGGCTATCATTATGAAGATCTTTCAACAGCTAACGGAGACTATAATGTGGCCATTAGGTCATTTGAAGAGAACCTGAACTATTTTAGGACATACTATCCTGTTAAAACTGTGTGTATGCATGGAAGTTCCACCTCAAAATATGATAATCGTTTACTGTGGAGCAAGTTTAAATTAGAAGATTACAACTTATTAGGAGAGCCTTATTTGTCTTTAGATTTTGCAAAGACCTTTTATCTGACTGATACAGGTTATGCTTGGGACGGAGGCAAGTATGCTACCAGGGATATCGTTGAGAATAAATTTGGTCTGACTTTTCATTCCACAAATGATATTATTTACTGTATAAGAAAAAAGGAATTCCCTTGTCAAGCAATGATTCTTGCTCATACATTATGGACTGACAACCTATTTAACTGGACATTTCTTCACATTCGTGAAATCGTTAGAAATCATGTTAAACAGATTGCAGTACATAATAAATACATTGGCTATCTATATAAAAGAATGGTCTCTGCCTATTGGGGAATTAAAGAATAATGATGATGATGAAAATACTAATCACAGGAGCATCTAAAGGATTAGGTTTCTATCTCTTGAATAGATTCAAAGAAGAGGGAGTGAAAGCCTATGGAACATATCATTCAACTATTCCTGATGAAAGATTAAAGGGATGCTACTCACAAGTTGATATCTGCGATAATGATTCTGTCAAGAATTGGGTGTCTCAATTTGCCAATGCTGATGATGAGATAGTTCTCATTAACTGTGCTGCCGGTAACTATAATGCACTTGGTAGGAAAGCAGATATTGACCAATGGAAACAATTGATAGATATTAATCTGGTTGGAACCTTTCGTGCCATCCATGCCTGTCTACCTTTGATGTATGAGAAGAAATGGGGGCGTATCATCAACCTCTCTTCTGTTGTGGCCCAAAAAGGAGTGGCAGGAACAAGTGCATACGCTGCTTCCAAGGCAGGACTTTGGGGATTGACAAAAAGTCTGGCTGTTGAAAATGCCAAGCATGGCATCACTATCAACACACTGAACCTTGGTTATATGGAAGTTGGTATGACTGTAAATGATGTACCCGAAAAGTTACTAGAAGAGATGCTAAATCAAATACCAGAGCATAAGTTTGGATCGCCAGAAGATGTATTTCAAGCCATTCAATTCCTTATCAATTCCCCATATACGACAGGTACAACGATAAATATTAACGGAGGATTATACTAATGAAGGATTACCTACCATTAAAGAAGCAGCCACTTCCAAATCATGTAGAACGATCATTCTTTCAAGCATGGAAAAGGACTGCAAAGGAACATGGTTATACAGGTTTCCTGGCTATGCCAAGATTTCTGTATAGAAGATATATGGATTTTCTCTTGCAACAGATTTCAAGAGCAGTGCCTTATAGCGGCATCAGAATAAAGTTACATAAATGGAGAGGAGTGAAGATAGGGAAAGGCGTGCATATCGGCCCGATGGTAACAATTGATGATGTATATCCAAACTTTGTGATTATAGAAGATGGAGTATCACTAGCAGGACAGAATTACATTCTGACTCACAACAAACCATTGGAATACCACAAACATTTATCAGAGGCATGCCTGGCCCCAGTCATTATCAAAAAAAATGCATGGATAGCAATTGGTGCCATTGTCCTTCCTGGTGTAACTGTCGGTGAAGGAGCAATCGTTGCATCGGGATCTGTTGTGACGAAGGATGTGCCTGCCAATACCATGGTGGGAGGTGTTCCGGCAAAAGTAATCAGAGAGTTTGAGATGAAAGATGGGATTCCCATCGGATTTAAGAAATAATATAGGATGAAACAATTAGTAAGAAATGTTAAAATAATCGGGACAGGTTCGTATGTTCCTGAGAAGATTTATACCAATGAGTATCTGGAAACGATATGTCCAACCAATGCTGCTTGGATAGAAAAGAATGTAGGCATCAAAGAAAGGCATATTGCTGCTGATAATGAGGCGACAAGCGACTTAGCTACTGAGGCAGGGCGAAGGGCTTTATTTGATGCAGGACTACGACCTGAGGACATTGACTTGATTATTGTTGCCACCTCTACTCCAGATCGTAAGGCACCATCAACAGCTGCGTTTGTACAACATAAGCTTAATGCCTATAATGCGGTAGCCTTTGATTTGTGCGCAGTATGTAGTGGTTTTATATTCGGATTGTCTGTCGGTTGCCAGTACATTGCAAGTGGCGTGTATAATAATGTGATGGTTATTGGTGCAGACACTTTCTCAAAGATTACAGACTGGAGTAATCGTAACTGTATCTTTTTTGGTGATGGAGCAGGCGCAGCCATTGTCACATCCTCAAATGTAACAGAAGGGTTCCTTGCATATCGCCTATATACTGATACGAGTGACCACATGTTAGGCTTTACCATCCCAGGCGGTGGTTCAGAAATACCATTGACCAGCGATAATATTGATGAAGGACTGCAGTATTTCCAAATGGACGGACATCAAGTTTTCAAATCTGCAACTGTTGCATTGCCAAATGCCATCAACCAAGTATTGCTGGATACTGGACTGTCGGTGGATGATATTGATATCATGATTCCTCACCAGCCCAGTATTCGTATTTTACAGAAAACTGCTGAAATCATAGGCCTACCATTTGAAAAGGTGATGCATAATATGGAGAACTATGCAAACACATCGGCAGGTACAGTACCGATTATGTTAGATGAATGCAATAAGAGTGGGAAATTAAAAAAAGGTGATATCGTATTATTTGCTGCCATCGGCAGCGGATGGACATACGGAGCTTCTATCATTAAATGGGCGAACTAAAGGGTATAGCTTGTATGACAAACGATGTGGAGACCACATCCATAGTGAATGGTGGACTCCGCGATGATACAGGCATAATAGTCTGGAAAGAAGGATTGCCGATGCTTCTAGACTTGTACGACAAGTATAGTGTAAAGGCGACATTCTTCTATATTGCCAACTTTGCCAAGCAACACCCTGATATTATTAAGATTGTTCAGGAGAGAGGGCATGAGATAGCCTGTCATGGTTTGACTCATCAACATGATAAGGCTTTTGATGTGATGTCGTTTAAGGAGCAGCTGGAACATCTTAAAACAGCCAAGATGATATTGGAAGATATTGCAGGAGAAGAAATCGTTTCTTTTCGGGCACCAGCCTTACGGGTTAACTTTGACACACCAAAAGCATTGATCGAGGCAGGGTTTAAATATGACAGTTCTGTAGCTCCTCAACGAATGGATATGTTCATGTCCTTGGGCAGTAAGAACAAAATACAGTGGTTCGGAGCTCCCAGAACTCCTTATGTAGCTAGTGCAGAGAATTTGGCAAGGAAAGGCAAATCGTCAATCATAGAAGTCCCTGTTTCTTCTTTTGTGGTTCCGTATATCGGCACGTTTATGCGTATATCACCCACAATTAATGCCATAACAAGAAAGCTGTTGCATTTAGAAACAAAAAATACAAATAAGGTCATTAACTTCTTAATTCACCCAAATGAGGTGATAACCGAAGAGAATCTGAATCTGAAGACTCAGAGAAGGGCTTCTAGTTATATCGGGTATCTATTATCAGATGTTTTGAGGAGAAGATTGAAACAGAAGAATTTAGGAGTTGATGCACTCAATCTATTTGAAAAGGAAATATATTTTTGGTCTGAAAAAGGTTATGTTTTTAAGTGTATCAAAGATTTAAAGGTGGAGGAATGATCAAGTTATTGACTGTAATAGGAGCTCGTCCTCAGATTATTAAGGCTGCAGCTATATCGAGGACTGTCAAGGAGAAATTCTCTAAGCAAGTGGAGGAGAGAATCCTTCATACAGGTCAGCATTATGATCAGAATATGAGCGCCGTATTCTTTGACGAGTTAGGCATTCCACAGCCTGATTATAATCTCGGCGTAGGATCTGGTCTTCATGGAGAACAGACGGCCAAGATGATCGCAGGAATAGAGGAAGTGTTACTGAATGATCATTTCGACGGTATCTTGCTTTATGGCGATACCAATTCGACTTTAGCTGGCGCCGTGGCAGCATCAAAGATACACGTGCCCATCTTCCATATAGAAGCCGGACTGAGGTCACATAACATGGCCATGCCGGAAGAGGTGAACCGAATCGTGTGTGACCAATTGTCGTCGATCCTCTTCCCTCCGACAGAGACAGGAATGAGAAACCTGAGAGAAGAAGGATTCTTGAAGTCGAAAGCACGGTTTAAGAACGGCAAAGACAGATTGGTGGTGAACAGCGGTGACGTAATGTTCGACAATAGCCTGTATTTCAGAAACTTGGCCAAAGAGAAATGTGACATCACCAAACGACTTGGACTGACGGCAAGCGGCTTTGTTCTCGCTACCATCCATAGAGATCACAATACTGACAGCCAAGAGCGATTGACAAGCATCTTCCGGGCTCTGTTAGATATAGCAGAGCAGGATGACGTGAAGGTTGTGCTGCCACTACATCCCAGAACGGAGAAACTGCTTCCCATGAATCTGGAGCCATCATTATATAAACGGCTGATGGCATCTGAGAAAGTGTGCATCATTCCACCTGCATCTTTTTTCGAAATCATGGAACTAGAAAGACATGCACGGTTGGTGATGACAGACAGTGGCGGGGTGCAGAAAGAAGCATTTTTCTTTGAAAGACCATGCGTGATACTCAGGCCTGAAACAGAATGGGTGGAAATCGTAGAACACGGAGCGGGTATCCTTGCTGATGCTGACTATGAACGGATTATCAAGGCTTATCAGGATTTGACGGATAAGAAGGTACAGTTTCCACCGCTATTCGGTGATGGTAAGGCAGCAGAAAGAATACTTGAAACAATCATAGACTATCTATGTGGTTCCTATCAGATAAAATAAAAGTAGAAGACAGCGGATTATTAGAAGGATTCTGTGACTGTCATTGCCATCTCGTTCCAGATGTAGACGACGGTGTGAAGACTGTTGAGGATTCATTGCGCATTTTAGAGAAGTGGAATAGACTCGGTGTGAAGGAGGTGTGGATGACACCGCACATCATGGAGGATATTCCCAACAAGCCTGAAGTGCTGAAAGACATATTTGAAAATGTAAAGGCATCTTTCTTAGGTGATGTCAAATTGCATCTGGCATCCGAGAACATGCTGGACAATCTGTTCCTGACCAGACTGAATGAAGGAAATTTATTGCCAATCGGCTCTAATGGAAGGCATCTGCTGGTGGAGACGTCCTATTATAATCCGCCGATGGATATGGAACGTTTCTTTGAAAAGATCAAGGAGAAAGGTTATACATCGATACTGGCACATCCTGAACGGTATCAGTATATGGATATGCGTGACTATCAGATGTGGAAAAGTAAAGGTGTGCTGCTGCAACTGAACGTGCCGTCGTTGGTAGGTGCTTACGGTCCGGAGGTACAGTGGAAGGCTGAGAAGCTATTGGATAAGGGAATGTATGACTTTTGCGGCTCAGACACGCATTCAATGCGGTTTGTGGAATACTTCCTGAACAGCAAGATTGCGAAGAAAACCGTGAAGAAGGTACACGAGATTGCATTCCAACAGGAGCTATAGTTTTTCGACCACAGCTTACACGGATTACACAGATTTTCTTCAGACAACGAATTAAACGTATTTCACGAATTGATATTATTAACTGACAGCCTTCACAAAATAGCGTATGCGGCCGATGCCTCGGTGTATCGGGAGATACCGTATGGTGTGGCCTATCCTGCCAAGGTGGAGGATGTGCGGGAATTGCTGCGCTTGGCCAAGGAAAAGGACGTTGACCTGATACCAAGGGCAGGGGGCACGTCAATAGCCGGACAGGTAGTGGGCAGCGGTATTGTGGCTGATATCAGTAAATATTGGAACAAGATTTTAGAGATCAATGCTGAAGAACGATGGGCCAGGGTGCAGCCTGGAGTGGTAAGGGATGAACTGAACATTGCCCTGAAACCTCATGGACTATTCTTCAGCCCAGAGACTTCGACGAGCAACCGCTGCTGTATAGGCGGTATGTTCGGTAATAATTCCTGCGGAACACACTCATTAGTATATGGTAGCACAAGGCATCATGTAATGGCGTGTAAGGGTGTGCTGTCGGACGGCGCTGTATTTGACACGGAGAAGATAGAGGAGCCTGGCTACCGTGAATCACGGCCGCTTTTAGATACGATATTGACTCAGTTGGAAAACTGGGCATCAGATAAAGCAATCCGTTCACTGATAGAGACGAACTACCCGGATAAGAGCCTCCAGCGCCGCAGTTGCGGCTATGCCATTGACGAGGCTATTGAGATTGTTACCCAAGACAAAGGTCTGGCACTTTGTAAACTATTGGCAGGCAGTGAGGGAACGTTAGCCTTTATCACTGAGATAAAGGTGAGTCTCGATGTTTTGCCACCGAAGGAAATCATGGTGGTATGCGGGCATTGTGATGCGCTCGAGAAAAGCTTTGAAGCGAATCTCGTGGCACTGGAGCATCAGCCGACCGCCATCGAACTGATGGACGGCGACATTTTAGAACTGAGCAAAGGTAATGCTGAACAGCAGAAGAACCGATTCTTCGTGGAGGGCGATCCTGCGGCACTGCTGATAACGGAACTGAGGGCAGATACTATAGAGGAGCTTGACCAAAAAGCTGATGCTTTGGAACAGGATCTGCTCCAAAGTGGACTTGTCGGCAAATGTACAAGAGTGTATGGATCAGATGTCAGTAAGGTCTGGGCGTTGCGTAAGGCCGGACTCGGTATCCTTGGCGGCATGAAGGGCGATGCCAAGCCGATGGGTGTCATAGAAGACACCGCTGTCGCGCCCAAATTACTGCCTGCCTATATGAAGGATTTCCGTGAGATGCTGAGCAGTCTCAGGGCAAAGTGCGTATTTTACGGGCATATCAGTACCGGAGAACTGCATCTGCGGCCTATCATCAACCTGAAGACCAAAGAAGGTCAGGCCTTATTCCGTGACTTAGCAACTGAGACGGCCCGTTTGGTGAAGAAACACCGTGGCAGCATTAGCGGAGAACATGGTGACGGACGACTGAGAGGCGAGTTTATCAAACTGCTGTATGGTGATGAGACCTACGAGCTGATGCGACAAGTGAAGCACTGTTGGGATCCAGAAGGACGATTCAACCGACATAAGATCGTTGACACATTGCCCATGGACTCGATGTTACGGTTTGATATAGACCAGCAGTACGAGATAGAGAAGAGGATCGGCCCGGACCATACATACTTTAACTGGAAAGCAGCATTCGACGAGTGCGAAGCTCCAGGAGCCACAGGCGCCAAGAGTCAGACTCATGCCATGATGTGTTCGATAGAACAATGTAACGGCGCTGGTGACTGTCGGAAAAGCAACCTGATTGGCGGTACGATGTGTCCTGCCTATAAGGTGAGTGGTGACGAAATCAAGACGACAAGAGCCAGAAGCAATGTTATCCGCGAGATATTGACACGCGGAGGTGATGACAAGCTGATCAAGGAAGTGCTTGACGCCTGTCTGGCCTGCAAAGGCTGCAAGAGTGAGTGTCCGTCGAATGTAGATATGACAAGACTCCGGGCAGAATTGTTGCAGCACTATTATGACATGCATCATACCCCCTTGCGTTCATGGCTCGTGGCAAGGATGGCACCGATAGAAAAGACGGGAAGATTTGTCAGACCCCTTTATAATTTTATGGCAACATGGAAACCGTCGGCTACTATCATCAAACGCATTGTCGGTTTTACTGCCGACCGCAGTTTACCTACGTTGAGTAAAGAGACCACTGAGAAACTTGTGGAAAAGGAGCAACGGAAGCACCTGCCTGCAGAAGCGAAGAAGAAGGTATTGCTTTTTGCCGATGAGTTTACCAACCAACATGAAGCAGAGTTAGGATTGACATTTGCCAGATTGCTCATGCGACTTGGCTATCACGTGGAAATTCCTCGCCATATAGAAAGTGGAAGAGCTGCTATGTCAAAAGGCTGTCTGAAATGTGCGAAAAAGATTGCCTGTGATAATGTAGCAATGCTTAGTAATCAGGTTGGGGAACACCAACCGTTAGTGGGCATAGAACCTTCAGCGATCCTGTCTTTCAGGGACGAATACCCTGATCTCGTACCTTCAGACTTGAGAAAAGAGGCTATGGCATTAGGTAGATATAGCTTACTCTATGACGAGTTTCTATGGAATGAAATACAAGAGGGACAGATCGGTCCGGAGTGTTTTGAGAGTGTTTCCATGGAAATATGGCTTCATGGGCATTGTCATCAGAAAGCATTGATTGGAGTTGACAAAACAGTATCTGTTTTAGAAAAATTATTGCCTGGAGTCAAGATAAACGTCATACCCAGTGGTTGCTGTGGTATGGCAGGCTCTTTCGGCTACGAAGCGGAACATTACAAGACTTCGCTGCAGATCGGTGAGATGGTGCTTTTCCCAACTATCAGGAAAGTTGTACATAAACAAGCGGAGACACCGGCAGTCGTGGCCGCTCCGGGTTTTTCTTGCCGACAACAGATATTGGATGGTACCGGTGTAAAGGCCGTGCATCCCATTGAGATATTATATCGTTTTTTAAAGAACAAATAGATTTTGTATTGGAATATGAAGAATAGATACATGGTACATGAGTCAAGCTATGTGGATGAGGACGTTGAGATTGGCGAGGGAACGAAGGTTTGGCATTTCTGCCACATCCAGAAAGGGGCGAGAATCGGAAAGAACTGTTCTTTAGGCCAGAATGTCAACATTGGCAATCATGTCAGGATCGGTAACGGCGTACGCATCCAAAACAATGTCTCCGTCTATGAGGGTGTGGAGATAGAGGATAACGTGTTCTGTGGACCTTCATGTGTGTTTACGAACGTAACCACCCCGAGGGCTCATTTCCCTGTGAATGGGGTCTACGCAAAAACGCGCGTCAAAGAGGGAGCTTCACTTGGCGCTAACTGCACCGTTGTCTGTGGACATACTATTGGACGCAGTGCTTTGATCGGTTCTGGAGCTGTGGTGACCAAGGATGTGAAAGACTATGCACTGATGGTTGGTGTACCAGCCAGACAGATAGGTTGGGTCTGCGAATGCGGGAAGCGGTTAGATAGTACGCTTAAATGCAGGTGTGGCCGGGAATACAAATTAACAGACGAAGGCCTCTCTATACAAACAAATATCAAACAATAAAAAAGTTTAAAACTCAATAATATGAAGAATTTTGCATTGATAGGTGCGGCGGGTTATATCGCACCAAGGCATATAAAAGCCATCGCTGATACAGGGAATAACCTGATGGTGGCTTATGACAAATTTGACAGTGTGGGAAGGCTTGACAGTTCGTTCCCCGAGTGTTCGTTCTTTACTGAACAGGAGCAATTCGACCGTTTCTGCTCGAAGCAGATGCATACAGATGACAAGTTGGACTGGCTCAGCATCTGTACCCCCAACTATACCCATGACGCTTTCATCCGATACGGCTTGCGTCTTGGAACAGACGTCATCTGCGAAAAGCCTTTAGTACTGAATCCGTATAACATCGACAACTTGGTTGAGGTGGAGAAGGAAACAGGCCACAAGGCCTACACCATCCTGCAACTGCGACTGCACGACTCCATCGTTGCCTTGAAAGAAAAAGTTGACAAAGGACCAAAGGACAAAATCTATGACGTAGACCTCACCTATATCACCTCAAGAGGCAAATGGTATTACGCCTCGTGGAAGGGAGATGTACACAAAAGCGGTGGCGTGGCCACAAATATCGGTGTACACTTCTACGACATGCTGCAGTGGGTGTTCGGACCAGTGAAACAAAACATTGTTCATGTGATGAGTTTCGACCGCGTGGCTGGCTTTTTGGACTTGGAAAAGGCAAGAGTACGTTATTTCCTAAGCATCAATGCGGAATGCCTGCCCGAGAATGCCGTACAAGGAGAAAAAAGAACCTATCGCACACTAAACATCGACGGTGAAGAGTTTGAGTTCAGTGCAGGATTTACAGAACTGCACACCAAGAGTTACCAGAAGATCCTGGGTGGTGAGGGATTCCGCATCAGCGAGTCAAGACCATGTATTGAGATTGTTAGTCAGATTCGACATGCCGAACCCATTGGCTTGAAAGGTGACTATCATCCGCTTGCCAAGATGCCATTGGCTAAACATCCTTTTGGATGGGACGAGAAACGCTAATAAATCAGAAAGGCACTATGTCGTATCGGGCTATCATACTTGCGGCCTTTGTATGGGTTTGTCAAATGACAACCGCACAAGATTTGTCAGGCAGAGTGCTGCGTGGCAATTGTATGGCCGGCCACGATGGTCAGGCTACCGTCACCCGATCAATAGGACTTGAAAATCAGTGGGATGCTTCACGTATTTACCGCCAGATGGTCGTCCTGCTATCTTTTGCTGACAGGGATTTCTTAGAGGAGAATGGTCCAGATGCATACGATCGAATCTTTAATGAAAGCCAATTTAACAGGAGAAAAGGCCCTGGATGTGTGGCGGACTATTTCCGTCAACAGTCTGACGGACGGTTCAATCTGCAATTTGACATCTTTGGCCCAGTAAAGGTCAGCGCTGAAGCAAATTCGGGCAATGACTCCATCATATCTTCCGGAGAGACAATCTTTGCAGAGGCCATGGAACAACTCACTACCATGTATCCTGACCTCGACTGTTCACCCTATGATTGGGACGGAAATGGTTACATGGATCAGGTCATCATCGTATTTGCGGGATACTCAGGTAATTATATAGGAAATAGCGGCTATATCTGGCCCAATGCCTGGACCATGCCGGAGGTAACGATGCCTGATGGCATCAAGGCAAAAGAATACGCTGCCAGTGCTGAACTCTGGACAAACAAGATTTCCTGTGGTATCGCCACTATCTGTCATGAATATTCCCATTGTCTCGGCTTGCCCGATATTTACCCAACAAGTGATTCACAATGGACTATGTCTGTTGTTGATGAGTGGGATTTAATGGATGGTGGTGCCATCTCCAACTATGGCTGGTGTCCGCCGAATTATTCTCCATTAGAAAAGATTTATTTGGGATGGTTAGAGCCTATAGAACTGACAAAAGACACGATTATTACCGGCATGAGGCCAATCTCAGAAGGAGGCGATGTATTTATGATTAAACATACGGACAACGAATACTATCTGTTAGAGAACCGCGTATGGCAGGGATGGGACGCAGCACTTCCCGGACAGGGGCTGCTCGTTTGGCATGTGAATTACGACAGCTACCGATGGCGGGCGAATATCATCAACAACGAACCTGAGAAGCCCAGATACCATCTTGTTACGGCAGATAACCTGGATTATGACGCCTGGGTTGATATTTTTTATAGTCGTAGTAGCGGTAATCCCTATCAGAATAAGTCGTTGATGAACAGCTATATTCTCAGTTCAGCTGCCTATCCATGGACTACGGACTCTACGGATTTCGTCAACTGTGAGTTGACAAACACATCCGTTCCCCCAACCATCATGTATAACAAGAACGCGAATGAGAGTTATCTGTTATCAAAACCGATAACGGATATCACCAGGCATACTGACGGCACCATTTCGTTTGTGTTCCATGCCTCAACATCTGACGGTATGTTAACCATTAACCGTGAACCATTAACCGTGAACCATATCTACACCTTGACAGGAAGGAGAATTCAACCCAATGCAATGAATCGCCTTCGAAAGGGCGTCTATATCATCGACGGTAAGAAGACCATCGTCAAATGACCAGACACACTTCCTTTTGGCGCATTTTCATCATGCTGATGCTCATCTGCATGACGATGGTTGCTGTAGCACAAACTGCGGAAACAGGCAAGTTATCAGCATTTGTAAGACACGCACTTAGAGAGTGCCTGCGGGAACAGCATGCCACCAGAAGCGACAATGACCAGAGGATACCACAACATATCTTGGCTTTCGTCAAGGTAAACGACGGACCATCGCTATTACAGAAATACGGCTGTCAGACCTATGCTCAGTGGGGAGACATCCATATCGCCCGTATCCCGCTTTCGAACCTCGAAGCATTATCAGCCGAGAGCCAAGTGGAACGCATCGAGGCCAGAGCCTCGGCTCGCCAGTTGCTTGACACCGCCACTATCGTCATCAATGCGTTGCCTGTGTATGAGACAACCCATGAGCATCAAGCCTTTACGGGCGATGGGGTTGTGGTAGGGCTAATGGATATCGGTTTCGACCTGACGCACCCCAATTTCTACAATCGCGACAGGACACACTATCGTATCGGCGCCATCTGGGATCAGCTGTCGAAGGACACCCTTGGCAGTGTACTTCCTGCCGGACGTGACTATATTGGTGCAGAGGCGGTGCTGGCCCATGCACACTCCACCGACGGAGAGATACAGTACCACGGCACCCATACCTTGGGCATTGCTGCCGGCTCTGGCTACGATACCCCTTATCGTGGTGTGGCCTTCGACAGCGACATCTGTTTGGTCAGTAACATCGAGGAATCTGATACAGCCTATTATCAGCCAGGCGACAAATACCTACATACGAATGCCTTGGATGCCTTAGGCTTCAAATACCTCTTCGACTATGCTGAGCGACAAGGCAAACCCTGTGTTGCCTCGTTCAGCGAGGGTTATCCTCCCTATTTTGACGAGGAAGATAGCCTGTATGCTGCTGTCCTTGACAGTCTGAGTGGACCAGGTCGCATCATCGTGGCATCAGCAGGTAACGAGGGATTGGTGAAAAGCCATGTGGAGAAGCTGCCAGAAGCCAAGGAAGCCGGAGCTTTCATCTTGTGCGATGACGACGAAGCCGAGTATCGTATCAAAGGCTATGGTTCAGCCAAACTCCATCTTTATAGATATGGCAACGAGACAAGCGTACCCACTGACACCCTGACGACTGAACTCGCCACCCTACCCTACGAAACAGAGGTGACAGACAGTCTGATCTGCAATGGAGATACCCTTACCTTGGCCCTGTACAGAAAACGCTCTGTCTACCAGCCCAACGAAGTATGGTATGTTACCCTGAATAGCAATCGTTCACTGAGCAATGGGGCACCGTTGGCCCTCACCATAGAGGGCGACACCCATGCAGAGCTATTTGGCAATTCATTGGCAGCCTTCCATACGCATGATATAGACAGCCGATGGCAAGCCGCTCAGGCCGGACATAACATTTTTGCCCCAAGTAGTTTCAAGTCTGTCATCAGCGTAGGCGCCACTTCCTACCGTGCAGCAATGAAAAACATGTGGGGTGGGCCTCACAAGGCCCATGAGGGAACTATAGTAGGGCGCATCAGTCCCTATTCCTCTACAGGACCCACTGTCGACGGCATGATAAAGCCGGATGTGGTAGCACCTGGCACCTACATCATCTCCTCGCTCAGCCATTATTGTCCCGCACGCTATTCCATGATGGCAGAGTCGGAGGTTCAGGGCACCATCTATCCCTGGGGCCTTAGCACAGGCACATCGATGTCGGCACCGATGGTGGCTGGCACCATCGCCCTCTGGCTTCAGGCGAAGCCCACTTTGACAACCGATGAGATCCTTGACGTGTTCCGGCGCACCTGCCAGCATCCTGACCCAGAAATCAACTATCCTAATTCCATCTATGGTTATGGCGAGATTGATGCCTATCGCGGCCTGTTAGACATCTTAGGAGCAGACCGAATAGAGGGACTTAGCCTGCAACAGCCATCAAGGCTCCACGTATATCCATCGAAAAGCGGCCTCCGTCTGATGACGGATACCCCTGTGACAGAAACGCTCAACATCAGAATATATAGTCTTTCGGGAACTTGTTTCCATCAAGGGAATGTTTTCATCAATGGCACAGAGGCCCTTCTTACACTGCCACCGTACGCAGCAGGCATCTATGTCATACAGATTGATACGAATACCCCAGAACTCAGGGGTTCACAGTTAATTAGACTATAACGTGATCTTTTCATCACACAGCTCACAAACCAACTGGCGGTGGGTGATGAAAATCATCGTTTTCTGGGGATAGGCCTCGAACAGGCGACGATAGAGTTCACGCTCAGTCTGTTCATCGAGCGAGGCACTGATCTCATCAAGGAGGAGGATACCACCAGGACGGAGTAATCCACGGGCAATGGCAATGCGCTGAGCCTGACCTTCGCTGAGACCACCTCCGCGTTCACCGCATTCAGTATCGATGCCCTCAGGCAACTGGAACACGAAGTCGGCCATGGCCGTATGGAGGACCTTGTTAAGTTCCTCATCGGTGGCGTCAGGCTTAGCTAATTGGAGATTATAACGAATGGTGCCGCTCATCAGGGTATTGCCCTGGGGCACAAAGACGAAGTTGGAGCGGGTCTTCTCGCTGATATATTCCCTGCCCTGAGGGCCATAGATGGTCATCGTGCCGGCGTTGGGTTTGATGAGGGCAAGCATCAAACGGAAGAGTGTGGTCTTGCCGGCGCCAGTGAGACCCATCAGGGCAGTTTTGCTCCCGGGATGGAAGTTATAGCTGAAATGGGAAAGAATTTCACGGTCGCCATCGGCGTAGTGGAAGGAGAGGTCTTGGAGGCTGACGCCGAGGGGGGAAGAAGAGGAGGATGGAGCTAATGGGTCTGATGGGTTTAATGGGGAGGAGAAAGCGGAGGCTCCGCTCTCTTCGGATTCAAGCTGCTCAAGTTCGGAGAGACGGTCGATGCTGGCAGAGGCATGGATGGCCTGTGGCAGCATGTTGAGCATCTGGAGGATAGGCTGCTGAATCTGCGTGACGAGTTGCAGAAAGGAGGTCATCACGCCAAAGGTGATGGCACCCGTGCGCAGTTGCATGGCGCCCCAGATGAAGGCGATAATATAGCCGAAGCTGAAACTCGACGAGATGAGCAAGCGCGACACCACCGTAAAACGGGCACGGCGGTTGATCTTGCCTTTCAGATCCTGCTGGATATCATCGAGCCGACCGGTCACCCAGTCACCGCTCTCCAAGGAGCGTAGCACGGCATTGTGCTCCATCGTCTCCTGCACCAGCATCTGAATTACACTCTCCTGTCGACGGATGTCAAGCGTCATCTTCCGTAACTGACGGGCCATGAGTTTGCCGACCACCAAGAAGATGGGTGTCAGTAACAACAGGGCCCAGGCCAGACGTGCGTCCATCATGTTCATGAACAGGAAAGCGCCCAGGAGTTGAACAAAGGTGACGGTGATGTCGGGCACTAATGAGGTGGTGGCATTGCTCACCGTATCAATATCCTTCTCCAAACGTGAGGTGACATCGCCAGAATGTATCTCCTTTTGAACAAACATCTGACGGCGGAACAGATGACTGAAGATACGCAGGCGGATGGCCGTGCTCTGCACCGCACCGGCCTTGACACCCAAGTAATAATAGATCTGGCGACAGATGATGCCTCCGCTGATAACTGCTACCAAGGCGGCTATCATCAGCAGGATATCATCATTCGAACCCGTCCGAATGGTGACATCGATGAACTGCTTGCAGAGCCACACCATCAGCAGCCCGAACGCCACACGTCCGATGCCTGCCACGATGCGCACCAGCATATTGAGCCGGATGCCCCGCGTGTTCTGCCAAAGCCAGACCAAGTATTTCTTCATCTTAGTGAATCAGTCCGATCTCTTTCCAGTTGGCCACGATCTTTGTGATGTCACTCAAGGCTTTAGATTTCTCAACCTCATATTCCTCACAAATGGCATCGGCTAACTGTTCAGGAGTAAAGTCACCTAATTCGGTTGCCTTTTCCCAAAGCCAAGCTGCCGTATCATTCAGACTGATGAGCTTGCCGAAGTTCACGGTCTCCAAGCCCTCACCGACTATCACTTTCTCTCCGCACACCTCGCGCAGCACAAATCCTTTTTTCTGTTTCATATTATCTATAGATGTATATTCAGTTTCAATAATGACCTACGATAGATAGCCAGAATCCAACGCCTAACAGGCAGTAGTTTCTGCCACAAGCGAGAGAAACGGATTCTCGATGTTGTATAGAGATAGCGCTTTTTACCATTCTCTCCAATGACATATTCTACATAAGCTTTCACATCGCTCAGCTGGCAATACTCATCATCGGTCAGATTACCATCGCCCATCAGCTGAATCTGGTCGCCATCAATCTTGATGACGCGATGGACAACATAGCGGCTGTTATTGATCCAAGCCAACACCACATCGTCTACGTCAACCCTATCAGGCTTAACCAATTCCACACTTTCCTTCCCACCAATGATAAATGGCAACATACTGTTGCCCTTTACAGGCAACGTCACCCGCTGGCCTTCATTCACCAGTTTGATGAGGTCACGTATGATCTCATTATTAGGCAGAACTTTATGTACAACTTCCATCATGTTTCTTAAATCTGCGTGCAAAGGTACAAAATAATTCATAATTCACAATTCATAATTCACAATTATTTAGTAACTTTGCAGCCGAAAATGAAAAATGAAATGAAAGAATATTATTATAAGGTGGCAGAGCATGTGTTTTCATTGGATATAGGAACAAGGGAAGATTTGCTCTGCGACATACGGCAATATGAGCCGTTCGTAACAGATCCAACAGAAGATGTGGTGTTTTCTCTACAGATTGTAAGCATGCCGTTCTCTACGGAAGGTTTTAAGGATGAGATGCATCAAGCGGAAGAGGGACAGGAGATTATCGTAGGCCACACACCAACTGGAGAACCCTATTTTGAATTCTTATCATGCGGTAAGCGATCAGCAGTGCTTATCAGTAGTTCAGACTATCGCAAGGCTCGTGTTTCATTGGAAGACTCTCCGCAGTTCGGTGTGAACAATGCCATAATGGTGATGTATGCCTTGGCCACTGCCAATAAACGGACGGCTTTGTTCCACGCGTCGGTAGTGAGCTATCAGGGACGTGGCTATATGTTCCTCGGACATAGCGGCACCGGTAAGAGTACGCACTCCAGCCTGTGGCTGAAACATATCGAGGGAACGGCCTTGGTGAACGATGACAATCCTGTGGTCAGGGTCTTAGAGGATGGTGAGGTGCGTGTCTATGGTTCGCCTTGGAGTGGCAAGACGCCTTGCTATAGGAATGTGAGCTATCCTGTAGGGGCCATCGTCAAACTGAGTCAAGCCCCCTATAACAAAATCGAGCGTCTGAAAGGCATTAAGGCCTACGCGGCTGTTATACCATCCATCTCTGGCAAACGTTGGGACCAGCAATTAGCTGAGGGCCTGCATGAGACAGAGAATATGATTGTCCAACATGCCCGGGTCTGGCATTTGGACTGTCTCCCCGATGCCGATGCCGCCCAGCTCTGCTGCAAAATTACACAGTAGGGACGGTTCCTATTGTGTAATTATTCTGGGTGGAGCGGGGAGCCAGGGGGTATCCCAGGCGATTTGTCGGGTTCTTATCTTATAACTCCATTTCTCGGGTTTGTGCTGTTGGTCGAACGCTACGAATTCCTTATATGACGGTGTCTGGCCAAGGCCTAATTTCATTACCTTATTATATATAATCTGTCGGCTGGGCGCATTGAAGGGCGCATTGTTCTGGTTCATCATGCTGCCTTCCGTCGGACGGTACACACCCTTGAAAAACGTATAACCACCTTCGTATGTGCCGATTTTCTCGTTGGCAAACTCTCTGTCGAAGATAAACTGGTTCCAGAGCACCTTTGTTGAATCCTTCTCCGAATCGACATTCAAGAACCACGACCATTTCTCGTGCATCTCTTTCAGTTCCTTGATATCCGCATCTGTGGCTGAGCCTTCTGCTGAATTCACATACTCATCGGCCAGCTTCGCAAAGCCGTGGCCGACGGCCTCATGCGTCAGCACCTGACGGAAGGTCTCGCTCTTCAGACTGTCGATCACAGGACAAAGAGCAATGGCATAATCGTAGTCCGACTTCTGGCTGGACCTCATCATATAGGTCATACCCTTATGCTGGTTGGTATTCATGATGACCACCGCCAACGTATGGATGGAATCAATGTCCTCCACCTTCTTCACATAGTCCATCACGCGGTCGGCATTCACACTGATACCTGTCGACTGATGGTCTGTAATGGTTCCGAAGGCAGTCGAGGTGCCATCAAAACGGTTACGGGCAGAAACGGCTGTGACCTGATAGACATTGAAATAATCACGTAACGACTTGATGGGCTCCTCGCTGAAGAGATTTTCCATCGTCTGCTTCATCGTACGGGCATAGAGGCTGTCGCTGATTTCCGTATCCACGAAACCATCTCCCATCAGCACGATAGGAATACCTTTACCTACCGTCGCCTTGTTCAGCTGTTCTACCTTACCATCCTGCGAGTAGTCATTCGAGCGATAGCCGTTGTCCGAACCCTCTTGATGGATATATAAGGTGTCGAGGCCGAGGACGTTATTCTTGTCGTCCTTCATGACCAGAAAGAAGGCACCTTCACGAGGATTCTGCGAATCATTAGACGAAATATGAAGGGGATAGAGACGGCCTTGATAGTCTGTTCGTGTACGGACCTCGTCACCCAACGTTATCCAGCTATCAAGGTCGGCAGTCGAATAAAGCAACAACTGGTCCTGCTCCAGATTTGTGTAGAAATTGACCCCCACCGTCGTTTTCTGACAACCTAAGTTCAGTTCCTCTTTTTCGAAATAGGCATACTCGTCGCGCTGCTTGATGTTGATCGTCTTCCGCTCGCTGCCCGCCTCGATGGTCATGACAGCCGTACGAGGCTTCTGTGTCCGGTTGGTCGATGTGGTAGCGATGGTGATCACGTTCTCACCGGCCTTGCCGCTCTTGGGCGAGAAGGTCAGCCAATTGGCTGAACAGTTTGCCTTCCAGGCTTCTTCCGATCTGAATCTGATTTCCGTCGTCTGGTTAGTGACAGAATAGAGTTCCGCAGTTCCTTGGGTCAACAAAGATATGGTCTTCTCTTCTTCTTTTTCGCAGCTCACCAAAAAGAGTAGGGCGAGACCACAAACCATCTGTAGGAATCTGCTTGTCATATTCTGTCTTATTCTATCGTCTTATAAAGTGTCGAGGCATTATGCCGGCCTTCCAGCACATCGAGGATCTCGTCTTCCGTCGAGAGGTTGAAGTCGCCAGGAATCGTGTTCTTCAGGGCTGCAGCAGCGAGGGAATAGTTCAGCTGCTTCTGCTTATCGTCAGGATAGAGACTGATGGCGTGCAGCCAGCCACCCATGAAGGCGTCGCCCACTCCCACAGGATCCACCACATCGGGAATGTCCATGATGGGTGCCTGAAGCAGCTTGCCTTCCGTCCAAAGCAGGGCCGTCAGCGTGTGGTGATTCGAAGAAACG
>JAEEGF010906074.1_pt1 | contig 28277 bp, 27 predicted proteins | sample 9134171 | NCBI WGS metagenome assembly JAEEGF01 (sample SAMN16246542, study PRJNA631951) | gut metagenome | biome: gut microbiome; feature: rumen; material: AP-attached | host: Bos | place: Iran: Karaj | collected 2018-10 | reverse complement strand
AGGTAGTCGTTTTCAAAATCCTTCATCTGTACAGGCCCGAGCTGGTTCTCGTGCAGCATCGCGACAGTGCCGCTGCCGAGGAATTTACGGCCCTTGTAGGTCCCGCCGTTTGCCAGCATCTGCATGAAAACGGCGAAATCGTGCGCGCTGATGTACAGGTTCGGGCGGGCGCCGGCAGGCACCTTTTCCGGATCGAGATCAAGGAATCCCGACGAAGCCTCGAACTGTCCGGGGCCCTTTTTCGCGTAGTTTGTGACGATGCGGTCCTTATTCGACGGCCTCGCGAATGTGTCGGCATCTTCCAGCTCGAGCGGATCGATGAGCCTGTCGACAAATACCTCACGCAAAGGCTTTCCCTCAAATGTCTCCACGAGCACGCCGGTGATCTCCGAACCGAAGCCGTACAGCCAGTGCGAGCCGGGTTCAAACATGACCGGAACCTCAGACATCGCGTGTACCTCCTGCGCGATAGTGGTCGGTCCCTGTTTTAACAGCTCCTCCATCTGCCTGCTCATGGCCGCCAGCGTGGGCGTCGATGCGCCCGCCGACGGCATCATGCAGTACGGCAGTCCGCACATCATGGCCACCGCGTCACGGATCGTGATAGGTTTTTCGAGCGGCGCCGTGTCGATATCCCCGCTCGGCTTTACAACATATTTCTGCGTATTCTTCCACTCCGGCAGATAATAATACAGTGGGTCGCTGAAGAGGAACTTTCCCTCCTCATAGAGCATCCCGAGTATCGCGTAGGTAAACAGCTTTGTCGTGGATGCCTGGCTGAACATGCTGTGCACGTCTACCTTCCGCCCCGAGGCGATATCCGCATATCCCGCCTCACCGTGGTAGATCAGCTCATCTCCCTGCATGACGGCGACCGCGCAGCCCGGGTTCGAGCCCTCGTCCACAAACCGCCGCAGCAGGTTGTCAAGTCTCGTAAAATCCTTCATTTGTGCCCCTCCTTATATAGTTTCCACATAGTACCTTTTAGCATATTTATTTTATCACTCCTCCCCGGCACCGCCAAGTATCGGAGGCTTTATCGATAAAGAGCATTTGACAAAATATCTAACATGTTATAATAACGGCAGGAAAAGCCTGTATGTCCCATAAAAACTATTTTGAAAATGGAAAGGAATCTGAGTGAACTATGAAAACACTGATCATTTACACATCACAGACAGGATTTACCAAAAAATACGCGGAAATACTGCAAGTAAGAGAATAGCGTCATCAGATCACGATGACGCTATTTTCTTGTATTCACTCGGAGTAATACCCTCGTAGCGTTTAAATGCTCTGATCATTGTGAGACTGTTTGTGTAGCCAACCTCGGCGGCAACCGCGTTGATGGATTTATCGGTGGTCTCAAGGAGAATCTTCGCCCTTTGTATCCTCAGAGAGTGTATATAATCAAGCAATCCCACTCCGGCAACGCGCTTGAAGGATTTTGAAAAATATGAAGTACTCATCCCGTGCATTTCAGCCAGCTGCAAAATATTAATATTGGGATCGGTAAAGTGGGTATTTACATATGACAGGAGTCTGTCGTCCTTCTCACGGATAGCATTCGCGTCCGCAGAGTCAGCAGCTTTGATCAGGTCATCCAGGATCAGATTTACACTCTCTGAGATCGCATCTATGCTCGCAGCTTCATAGATACGTTTATCAACCTTAAGTTTTTGCCATTCCTCCTCGGGCAACAGGCCGCGGATCTCATAGAATGCCTCAAGAAGAACATCACGCAGAAGCTCCAGTTTCAGTCTGGAGCTTCTCGCACCGGAGCGGTTCTTTTTAAGAGGCAGGAGCAGCCGGTCATTGAATATCTCACGGGCATTTTCATAGTTCCCAAGGCGCAGGCAGTTTATCAGCATCGTCTGATTGCCCGTCATTGTCCTTAAGCTGTCAGCGGCACTTGTATCTTCAAAAGGAAGAAGCGTACTGTCGAGGATCTTGTTTTTTTCTCCGGTCAGCGTAGCATACTCTATGATTTCCGCAGCTTCCGTGTATGCATGCTGTAAGCCTGCCGGAGAGTAGTAGATATCGCTTATTCCCACATAAATATCTATGCCGAAACGCTTTCTGATCTTTTCAGCGATCCTTTTTGCGTATTCAATTCCTTTAAGCCTCTGCTCGCCTTCACCGGTCTCTTCGCCCGGATAACTGATGATACATGCGATATAGCCGCGCACCTCACAGAAAAGAGTTGTATTTTCGTCAAAAGAAACGGAGCCTAAGACTTCGGTTATATAAGAAAGAATAAAAGAAAACGCAGAATCTCCGTTCTCATCGTTAACATCGGTATCCAAAAGGGAAGCTTCATCTATGGAAAGAAGGATCACCTGACACTCCTCCGACAATAAGTTGAGGGAGTGCTTTTCGGACAGGGACATGAGCGATGCATCCTCATTTACGAGACCGAGCAGCATGTTTCTCACGGAGGCATCTTTTACCATTGCGCGGTATCTGGAGAGAGAGCTTTCGGCATTTGACTTTTGGGCCTGCAGCTTTGCAAGTGCCTTGTCGATGCTTTCATACTCGCTTGCCTCTTCGCTGACAGCCTCACCCGAGAGGGACATAAGTTGTTCAACCAATCGCTGGAGTGGCTTATACTGACTTCTCGCGGCATAGAAAATAAACACGTTTCCGATCACGATGATAAGCAGCGTAAGAACGATAAATATCGTGAACAGCTGCCTAAGAGCCACACGATATTCCGTGTTCTCGGAAAAGAAGTGCCACGTAAATCCGGTATAATCGGATACAGCGGTCAGGTGAAGCGGCTGTTTCGAAAAGAGCATTGACAAGCCGCTGACCTTTGACGATGCCCCGGCATCAGTCATATCCGGAGTAAATGTATCGTCAGTTTCTATGCGTGCGTTTTCGGACTCAATAGCTATATGCACATAGCCGCCCTTCTGCATCGCATTTACCATTTCCCATACTTTATCAATGTTTACCTCAAAGATAACAACACAGGAAGCATTGTCTTTTTTTGTTGTCTGGTACTTATTGACGATGAGAAAGGTCTGTACAGGCTTACCGTTTCTGTCTGTCCCGTTTATGAGGCGGGCTGCTCTTGTGCCGTCAAACGAAAGAGCGTCCTTCCATTGTTCATAGGTTATTCCCATATTGGTCTTAAGCCGGTACTCAAAAGAATAGCGCTTAAAAAAACCGCTGGTATTCAGCACACAGCCGGTTTTTTCAAAGACAACATGGATCTCTTTTATCAGATTCTCCCGGACCAGTTCCTGTATTAATGTTTTTGTAAGCTGCATCAGCAGAACGGTTTCATCAGGGGTATATTCATCAACATTTTTAAGGTGCCGAAGCCTTTCATCGGCAAGTATAAGACCGGTACGTGTAAAACATGAGTCTGTTTCCGAATCGATCATGTCTACGGCCTTTTGGGATATATCATTGCCGGCCTGACGCAGCTGTTCGGTTATAGAACCCGCCGACAAAAGAAAAAGACCGACCATTGCCCCTATAAGTAAAACGAGCAATGCCCCGTAGGATATAAGAAGTGTTATGAATACTTTTCTGTTCTTTTTCAGGCCGCGTCCGGTCGCCTTGATCTTTTGCATATCCATGAATAAATTATATTCGAATGCTTTTTAAAGTTCAACTTGTACGGTTACTGCATGCGGCCGGGCTAATTTCAAAACATCCCGTAAAATCAAGGCTTTATGAGGATCAGGAAAAAAATGATAGCTTACTATGCAGCTTTTTTTCCGACAGATTCCGATACTTTTTGCCATAAAAAATAAAAAAATGAAACCATGGAAAAAAAGCAGACTTGATGAGTCAAAAACGAGTTTGATATATAAGTCTTGTGAGGCGGATACCCGTAGAGGTATATTTATTCTATGGATATGGGTAGCCTCTGGCAAAGCAACACAATTTAATGTATGGGAGGTTTACAAAACTATGAAACAGAAAAAGGCGGCAGTGTTTTTCCTTGTCGCGGCAACAGTGCTCTTATTGGCTGTAGGCTGTACAAAGGAAAATGCCAATCAGACCGATGCAGCAGCAAAAGCAGCTGCATCAAACGCAGCTTCGCAGGACACTGCGAAACCCGACACACAAACAGCTTCGCAGGATGAGATAATCTCTACCTTTACAGGAATAGACGGTGATCCCATCCAAGTAAAGAGCGGCGTACAGTTCCCGCTCAAAGACACCGTTACACTTACATTCTGGTACGATCCGGGTTGGAATTTCATCGGAGAGATGCAGTCACTCGGAGAAGGTGAAGTCTGGAAATGGATGGAAGAACAGACCAATGTACATATAGAATTTATTCATCCCGCCTCGGGAACGGGCGAACAAAGCTATCAGCTGCTCTTTGCCAGCGATAAGATGCCCGATATCCTCTATGCAACACCCAAATATGAGTATACTTATGGAGCGCAGGCCGCCGTCGATGACGGATATTATTATGACCTGACCGAATATGTGGCCAAGTATGCGCCCAATTATACAAAGATTCTTGAAACATATCCTGTTATAAACAGTAATGTTAAGACAGATGACGGAAAGATCCTCTCCTTTAATCAGATGTACATGCCCGAGCACAGCAAGGCATGTAATGCCGGACCATCCATTCGCGCGGATCTGCTAGAAAAGATTGGCATGAAGGTAGAAGACCTTGTAACCTACGACGATTGGCACACGGCACTTACCAAACTTAAGGATGCCGGGCTTTGCGAGGTTCCGCTTCACATCTCCAAGACAGGCAGCATGGAGTACGATGAGTTCCTTGCCGGTTACAATACAGCCCAGGATTTCATCGTGGTTGACGGGACAGTCAAATACGGACCTATCGAAGACGGCTACGGCGAATACATCGATATGCTCAAGCAGTGGTACAACGAAGGCCTTATCGATTCTGACTTCGGTCTTAACGCCAGAGATCCCGAAGAAGTAGATGTTATCAATAATAAATATGCGGCATGGTGGTCTTACTGCTCCTGGAACGGAACCAAAAAGTGGAATGCTTCCATGGGAGTTGCCGACGGTTTTAATCTCATCGGAACAAGACTTCCCGTGAAGGAAGCGGGACAGATCGCGCATTACAGGACTCCCGATCTTATCAACAACGAATATGGTTTCCACATTACCGCCGATTGTGAGAATGTGGAAGTGGCGGTAGCATGGTTCGACCTTTGGTATGATGCGAATGTATCTCTGGTAGCCAACTACGGACTCGGGGACACGCATATAAAAAACGCGGATGGTACCTATGACTGGAGCGAGAAGCTTACAAAGGCAGAAGACGCGTCGGCCGCAAGAGGCAGATATGTTCTCCCGGTGTGCCCTTTTGAGAATTATACAAGAATAAGCAATGCATGGAGCGATGCGCAGAAGGAATCGCAGAAGAACTGGCTCGCAAGTTCGGATTATGCATATTTCTATCCGAATTATGTTGTTATGACGGCCGAAGAGAACACGGAATGCTCTACTATCATGGCTGACATAAAGACCTTCGTGGAGGAAGAAACTTATAAGATGGTTGCAGGAAACAGCAGCTATACCTTTGAAACCTTTAAAGATCATATCATCAAAATGGGAATCGAAGATGCGGTAAAGATAAAGCAGGACGCTTATATAAGATACATCAACCGCTGAGTTCATCCTTCTTACCGGGTGGGGCGATAAAACCGCCCCGCCCGTTTTTAAAATACGGAGGTTCTTTGTGAAAAAAGAGATAAAAAAATACCAAAAACCTTTTAAAGAACGCGTAGTACGGGATTTCAAGATGAATAAGGCCGTATATTTCATGCTTCTCCCGGTGATCGTTTATTTCGTGGTTTATCATTATGTTCCGATGGCAGGCCTTATTGCCGCCTTCCAGGACTACAAGATCAAGCTCGGATATTTTCACAGCCATTTTGTGGGATTGAAGCATTTTAAACGTTTCTTTGAAAGTATTTACGCATGGAGACTGATAAAGAATACATTTCTGATAAGTATCAAAGATATCGTCTGGTCATATCCCCTTACCATAGGATTTGCGCTTCTTCTAAACGAGGTAAGGAACAAAGGCTATAAGAAATTCGTTCAGACGGTTTCATATCTTCCGCACTTTATCTCAATGGTAGTTGTGTGTGGTCTTGTTATGGATTTTTGCAAAAAAGGCGGGATCCTTTCGATCATCGTAAGCTTCTTTACAGGTACCGAATCGAGCCTTTTGAGCGAGGCAGCCAATTTCCAGGGAATCTTTGTCGGAACAGGTATCTGGCAGGGAATAGGCTACGGAACGATAGTGTATCTTTCCGCCATTTCAGGCATCAGCCCTGAACTTTACGAAGCGGCAAAGGTCGACGGCGCAGGCAGGCTTAAGCAGACATGGCACATCACGCTGCCGGGGATCCTTCCGACTGTAGTGATCATGCTGATCTTGAGGGTTGGCAGCATAATGAGCGTAAGCTACCAGAAGATCATTCTTCTTTACTCTCCCGCAGTTTATGAAACCGCAGATGTCATCAGTTCGTATGTATACAGGGTAGGTATAGCCGAAGGTGCCGAGTACGGATTTTCCAGCGCCGTCGGTCTGTTCCAGTCGGTTGTCAACCTGGCCCTGATAATAATTGCGAACAAGATAAGTGCAAAGATCACGGAAACAAGCCTTTGGTAGGAGGGTAAAAAAGTGAAAAAGCTTAGTGAGGAAAATATAACAGTTAAAAAACGCTCTAAAGGCGAGCGTATATTCTCGTATTTTAATACCGTATTTCTTGCATGTGTAACACTTGTGTTTCTTTTGCCCATCTGGCATGTGTTCTGCGCATCTGCAAGCGATCCGGCAAAACTGATCCAGGCGAGAGGACTTCTGCTCAAGCCGGCAGGTAGTATAACCCTTACCGGATACAGGCTTGCTTTAAAAAACGGAACAATAATCAGGGGTTACCTCAACACGATCTTCTATACGACAGCAGCGACTCTTATCGGAATGTTCGGGTCAGCTGCTGCGGCATATGCCCTTTCAAGACCGAACCTCATGTGGAAGAAGCCTATCGCTTTCATATTGTCTTTTACAATGCTGTTTAACGGTGGTATCATACCTACGTATCTTCTGGTGCGCAACCTCCACATGCTGAACTCGATCTGGGCGGTTATACTTCCCGGCTGCCTGTCGGTATATAATATCCTTGTAATGAGGACCTCCTTTCAGGCACTTCCCGAAGGATTGATCGAGGCCGCAAGGATAGACGGCGCAGGGCACATGCGGATCCTTTTCCAGATCGTAATGCCTTGTTCAAAAGCGATAATTGCGGTAATAACACTTTTTTATGTTGTTACGCACTGGAACTCCTGGTTTCATGCATCTCTGTATGTGGACGGGCAGCACAGGGAACTCTACCCTCTTCAGCTTCTGCTGAGAGAAATCGTTATCATGAACTCCCAATCCGCGCTGGAGCTTGCCGGCGAGAACGGTGCACTAAACCTGGGCAAAGAGCTGACCAAGTATGCTGTGATAGTTGTGTCCATGCTGCCTATGATGGTTGTATATCCCTTCATACAGAAGTATTTTGTATCCGGGGTTATGATCGGTTCAATAAAAGAATAAACAGGAGAAAACCGGAATGCGCATTTTCTTTATAAGACACGGTGAACCCAATTACGAAAAGGATATTTTGACCGAAAAAGGGAATATGCAGGCGCTTGCGGTCGCAAAGCGCCTTAAGGACGAGGGAATAGACGAAATATACTCGTCACCGATGGGCCGGGCGGCAGAAACAGCCGCCCGAACCGCCGAAATCCTGAACCTTCCGGTTACGATCCTAGATTATATGCATGAGATATCATGGGGCGGCGATGGAATTCCGCATGAAGGCCATCCCTGGACCCTGAGTGAAAAGATGATAAACGAAGAAAACTTTGATTTTTACGGAAAAGACTGGCGAGAGCACCCTTATTATAAGGGGAACGCCGCTGTGGATCTTTATGACCTGATAGCGGGAAAGATCGATGATTTTCTTAAAGCCAAAGGGTATACTCACGACCAAAGCCGCTTCTTTTGTTCCGCAAGCGCAGAAAAGAATATCGCTATATTCAGCCACGGAGGTTCGGGAGCCTGTGTTCTCTCGCACCTTTTAAGCCTGCCCTTTCCTTATGTCACGACGGTACTCCCCTATGATTTTACTTCCGTGACCATACTTAATTTCCCCGTACTTCCGGGCGAATATGTTCATCCCCGCCTGGAACTGTTTAATGATATACACCATATCCCGAGGGATAACAGAGGGCTTGTTATTCAAAAAGACCTGTAAGTATATTACATGTCTTTACTCCGATCCTTTTTCTCCCCCGGTGTGTTCACCACTCCATAGATTCCCAACAGTATCATGGCGCAGCACAGCAGCCCCAGCCAGGAAAACGGTTCATGCAGAAACACAGCACCGGCAAATACAGAGATGGCGGTCGTGAAATTCGCGAACACCGAGGTCTGCGCCACGCTCAGGCCGGTAAGCGTATAGTTTGACAGAAAAAAGCTGATGACTGAGCAGCATACTCCCAGGAAAAGGATAGGGACTATATACCGTGGATCCTTAAGCGGCACGAGATAGTCGATCGGATTCTCCCGGACCGAGACAAGGGCGGGTATCGTGAAGGCCACCGCTCCGAGGCAAATCATCGCGTATGCGCGCTCAAAAGGCGTGAAACGGGGCGCTATATTGCGGCCCAAGAGCAGATATGCAGCCGCCGAGCACACTGCCACGACGAGTCCCGTTACTCCTATCCAGTCGAGGCTTCCGCTGTTGTTTGTGAGCATTCCTATCCCGATCACGCCTCCGACCGAGAGCAGGCTGAATATAAACTGTCTGAGGCTCGGTTTCTCTCCGAGCACGGGAATGGCCGCCAGACTGGAGACTATGGGTATGAGCGCGATCATCACGCCCGAAAAAATGGTGCTGGAATGCAAGATCCCGTACTGCTCTCCGAAAAAGTATATGACCGGCTGAAACAGCCCGAGCAGGATCAGCGGGAGCAGCGGCTTCCCCTTAAGCCGGCAGTCGCCGAGCGGCGTGAAGCACAGCACGGTCATGACCAGAAAAGCCAGTACAAAACGGTGGCTCAGCACCGTAAATACCGAGGTAATACTGAGCGCCGTCCGCGACGCCATGAAACTGATACCCCAAAAAAAGTAGCAAACTATCGCCGCTATGATGGCTTTTCTTTTTGTAACACTGTGTCCGTTCATACTGTTCCCGTTATCCCTTAAATATCTCTCTCCACAATTCTTCGTGCGCCGGTGAATCGAGCTCCGGCTTCTCATCCTTTGAGAAGTATCTGAGTTCCAGAGTCTCTTCCCGGTCACAGGTCAGCGTCCCGCCGACCACTGTAAGTCTGTACGCGATCGCAATACACTGCGCCACGTCCCCGCTCGGATAATGAACATCAATATCCGTAAAGACTCCGATCAGATCACCGACCTCGACATCCAGCCCTGTCTCCTCTTTGAGCTCCCGGACCGCAGTCATTTGCGGAGTCTCACCGAGCTCAAGCATGCCCCCCGGGAATCCCCACTTATGATTGTCGCCCCTGCGCTGCAGCAGAACCGCGCCGTCATCGTTGAAAATGCACCCGCCCGCGCACGTCAATATGATCTTCTCGTGCCCGACTTTGCTTCTGATCCATTTGATATAGTTTTTAGTTTGGTCCATGGGTTTCTCTTTCACAAAGAACGATGATACAAACAGAAAGGCCATCACAATCACATAGATCGCATAGCAGACACGCCATTGCTTCGCCCCAAATTCGTAACTGCCGATATAAATTGTATGACCCAAAGTAGGTACAGACAAGGCAATCACAACAAAAACAATGGCAATTATCAGCATTATCAGACTAATGATCCTGAGTATCTTTTTCATGCATACTCCTTTCAAGCACTTCACCCCTCAAATTATACCATCACCATAACCTGACATAAAGATTTTTATGTTATAATAGCAGTGGTCCAACGGCCGGAAAAGAGGGGGAACAATGACACAAAACACAGGCATCGAAAGCAAACACAGCGCAAAAAAGATAATACTCAGGATACTGGCGGGGCTGGGGATACTCGTCGTGCTTTTGCTGGCGTTCGTGGGATTTTTGTATTTCCACTTAAAGAGTTTCTATACCGCGCCGCAGAGGGTGGATGACCGCGGGCGCCTCTATTATACGGAGTATACGGGCAACTACGATTCGCCCTTTGTCACGTTCATATTTGATAAGATCAAGCCGGTCAGGGACGGCGGGTGCTCGGCGTTTTATGCCGAGGGCAGCGGCGGAGGTTACCGGACCGGGCGCAACTACGATCTGCCGCACAAAGATAAAAACGGCAACACCACAGGCCTTAACCTCATCGTCAGGTGCAATCCCGAAGGCAGGTACAGCTCTGTAGGCGTCGCCGATATAGCCATGCTCTCGCGCATCGGCCTGAATTATACCGAAGGTGCGCTCGACAAGGGGCAGCTCACGGACGTGCTTTTGTCGCTGGCCCCGTATATCTGCGTGGACGGGATCAACGAAAAGGGGCTCTGCGTATCTATCCTCGCCCTCGATCTGAAGGAAGGGGAAACTGCCGTATTCCAGACCGCTGCAGGGAAAGAATCGGACATCATCACCGGTCTGCTGAGGCGTATCCTCGACAACTGCGCCTCTGTTGACGAGGCTGTCAAGCTGGCAGAAAACATCAACCTGGTCAATACATTCGGCGCGGATTTCCATCTGTTCGTTACGGATGATCTCGGCAGCAGCGCGGTGTTCGAATGGCGGTACAATACCCTCGTTGTGACATATACGGACATGATCACAAATTTCTATGTAGCCTTCGACGATGCCGAGGACTGCTATATAAACGGCGGTCTGAAGGAAAAATATGTCGCGCCGTCTGAAAATCTCGGAAACTACAAATTCGGCTACGGTCACGGATACGAGAGGTTCAAGACGATCATGGCGTATAAGGCAGAGCACGCCGCGGACGGCATCCTCACGATGGACAAGAGTGAGATAACCGCGCTCCTTAAGTCGGTGTCGCAGGAATATACGGACGAGCTGACTTCGCTCACCCAGTACAGCGCCGTCTACGACAACAGCGGCCGGTGCGTGGATATCTGTGTTTATCCTGATTATTCGACCGTGTATCATTACGAGGTGAGCGACTGAATCAGGCAGTTGGGAAATATCGGAAAATGAGAAAGGGAGCATGCCATGGATCAGCATACCGAAATAGCGCTTTTGGATGAAGCGACAGAGAAATTGAACGGATATGTCCGCGCTCTCGTCAGAAATAAAAAGGTGAAAGAAGCAGATGCATTTTGCGATGAGAAGTATGCGCAGATCGCGGCAACAGGCTTCTTTAAGAGTATCCTTGCGCATTTCACGGAACGCGGCAACGACGATGATGTCTGTGCCGGAGCAGATACGGCAGGCATATACGAATTTGTGAGCGCAAAGCTGCCGGGCAGAGCCGGTTTTGTGCAAAATACCGCTCTCGGCAAAGACTGCGGTTCAGGCGGGGACGGTGCTGCCGGCGACGGATACATCAGTATCGATGTCGGAGAAAAGGTTACCCTTAAGCTTTGGATATCCGGTCCCGGAACACTTGCGGCCACGGTCTGCGTGCCTCCTCCCGAGGTATGGAAGGTTCCGGCCGAAAACGAAGCAACGGGGACACAGCCCGACGATCCGCAGACACAGGCTCCCGACGGACAGGAGGAAAAAGCCCCTCTCATATTCCCGATACGCAGGATAGCTGCATTCTGCGAGGCTGCGGAGCATATTTATAAAAATGCCCACCGCCTGACCGAATGGGTGGGACTCCGCTGCTGGAGGCTGGCGGAGAAATACGAATATCTGGACTATCCGAAGGAGGACGTACTCGAGAGCGTTCCCGAAGTATGGTGGGATGACTGGCTCGCGGAGGCTTCGGATAAAGATAAGTCCGACCTCGATTTTGTGAAAAAACTTATATCGGGGCGCGGCGAATGTCTGAGATACGCGCCGGAAATACTTAAATCGGACCGAAAGACTGTACTTAAAGCCATTAAAGACTTCAGTTATTCCATAACCTTTGCGTCAGAAGAACTGCAGAACGACAAGGGATTCATACTGGAGGGCATAAAAAAGAACAGTCAATTGTTTGAAGATATAAGCGAAAAGTTCAGGGACGACCGGGAGATCGCCGTTGCCGCAATAAAGAAGCGCGTATATAACTACGAATACGCTTCTGACAGGCTCAAACGTGACCGCGAGGTCATAGAGACAGTGATGGCCGGCAATATCTACTATCTTCGTTATGCACCCGCAGATGTTCTGGAGGATAAGGATCTGGCAATGAGGATCGTCTCCGAACGCGGGGATATGTTTCAGTATCTGCCGTCAGGCATGCGCGCGGACAAAGATATCGTTATGACTGCAGTAGCCTCGCGCGGAGCCTGCGCAGCTGAAGAATACGTTTTGGGCGGTATAGCGCTTTCACACGCTCTGGGAGATCTTAACCGCGACCGTGAAGTGGTTCTTGCTGCTGTCCGTTTCTGTGGGCTTGCGTTAGAAGCCGCTTCCGATGAGCTGAAGGACGACAGGGAGATCGTCCGTATCGCGGTACAGAATTACGGTCGTGCTCTTGACAGTGCTTCAAAAAGACTCCGGGATGACAGGGAAATCGTATGTGAAGCGATCAGGAATGACGGAACTGCATTTTGCTTTGCCTCCGAGCGCTTAAGGCATGACAGGGAACTCATCATGGCCGCGGTCCGGTCCGCGGCAGAGATATACGAAGACCATGAAGAGGCCTTCTTTAATATTGTTGAAAGCATACCCGCAGCACAGCTCAGGGCGGACCCTGAGCTTGTTCAGAAAATATACAGCCTCGCTCTCGATGCGGACAGTGAGTATTATGATGAGGAAAGTGATCCGGATGAAGACCCTGACGAGCGGCTGCCCGGCATCTTAAGGGAGTACTTAGAGCAGAACGGTATCCCCTGCGGTTAAGCTCCGGTCAAAGGACCGGGTCATGCGTCATTCCCTGTTCTTGAGCACTTCGGCAGGCGTCATGCGGTTTAGCCTGCCGGTGAGCAGGAGGCTTACAAAACTGTAGAATACCATGATCGCCGCCCAGATGACCGGATAATAGTACCATTTAAAAGCCAGCGGCAGGCCGCAGGCTACGTTCGCCACGAACATGGGGAACATCCTGTCGGTGATCAGTTTGGCAACGGGAATGCTGATGAGCGCTCCGACCATGATCACCGCTTTGTTGCCGTCCAGATAGAGTTTTTTGATCTCCTTCCTGTTGAACCCGAATATCTTCATCAGCGATATGCCGAATGAGGCTTTATCGATCATCACGGATGTCATCAGGAATATAACCAGGCAGAATACCACTGTGCTCATGATCATCAGCAGCGTGAACAGGGGCGCCATCAGGTCGACAAATATTCCCGAGGCCTTATCTACGTCCTCTTTGGTCGTGACGGCGTATACACGCTCTTCTTCCACGTCGAGTTCCTTATCGGCCATGACCGTGTTATAGTAGCCATCGGCTTTGCCGAACAGGTCTCTCGCGCTGTCTATGTCCATGAACACGGTCAGGCCCACGCAGTACGGCACGATGTCTTCCACCGTAAACGCATAGTCCATATCTTCGGCCTTATCGGTGAGTATCAGTTTGTCGCCCTTCTTCAGGCCGTATTTGCCCGCAACGGCGTCGGATATCACTGCTTTGTTCTTTCCTTTGACGGTCTTTACGGGGATATACGGATTATCGCCGTCTATGCCCATCACGGTCACATCCAGCGTGTACCCGAAGCTTTCCTTTTTCAGATTGGTGGCAAAGCACGCCTCCCCGCCTTCGGGAACCTCATCCGAGGGATACTTATAGGTATACATGTATTTATAGCGCGTATCCTCACTCGCCCGCTCTCCTACGCTTTTGCACAGGACATAGCAATCGAGTCCCAGCATGAATATCAGCAGGGAAACGACCATTCCGATGACGACCGTCAGGGCTATCCTTCTCTCACGGAGCATCTGCCTGATCTTGAATTTCCTCATAAAAGGCATGTCGGGGAGTCTGATATCCTTGGCCCGTGATATCTTCTGTTCGTTCCTGATGAGTGAAAGCGCGGTCCGCGACAGGCTCCTGTTGATAACGAGGAAATTGACTATCACGCTCACGACAGGGGGCATGACTACGGCATATACGATGAGGTACGGCGGGATCACTTTGTCAAAGGCGGGGATCGAATAATAATTATACGAATCCGACATCTGCCAGCTGCTGCCGATGCCGCTCAGTCCGAACGCAGCGCCCACGGCTCCGCCCAGGAAAGAGATCACTGTAGGCATGAATATGTAATGCCTCATGAGGTCTTTTTTCTTTACGCCCAGGGCGTAGAGCGCGCCTATCGTGCTGCTCTCCTCCTGTATCTGGTGTATCACGAACACGGACAGGACGTATGTAAAAAGAATGATGACCACGATGCCCGCGACCATTCCCACGGTCTTGTTGATCTCTATGTCTCCGGCCGCCCCGCCAATCCTTAAGTTGTCTTCTTTCAGCAGAAACGCGGTCAGATTGTACGGAAAATCAGGGGTCAGGTCCCTGATCTCCTGCTTCAGGTCATCCGCGCTCATGGCTCCGTTTAACAGGAAAGCATAGGTCAGTTCCTCGGTACCCGCTTTTCCGATGTCCTTTAGATGCTCATAGCCCTTAGGCGAGGCAAATCCTGTACCGAATATCTTGCTGTCCACGGCGGTATCGGACAGGTTCCTCAAAACGGCGTCGTAATCGACACTGCTGCCTATGCCGGTCACGGTTATGTCCTCTCCGCCGATGCGCAAAGTATCGCCAATGCTGATGTCATGCTCTTCGCAGTATCTTTTTTCCAGAACGATCTCAGTATCTGAGGTCGCCTCTCTTCCCGTATCGAGCACTGCCCGGTCTATCAGCTCCCTGTTCTTAAAGACGCGGATGACCGAGCCGTCGCCCAGCGTTAAGTCATAGGAGGTATGCGCCTCCACGGTGACGCCCTTATCGGTTATGCTCTTTAACTGCTCATCGGTAAGCGCATTAAATACCGTGAACTGCCCGTCCTCGAGGCACATCGCGGTCTGGTTTTTTGCGGTACCGCTTATCACTATCTCGGCCGCATCGACCAGCGCTATGACAATATACATGCACAGCGCGATTATCAGGAACAGCGATCCGAGCCTGAAGAAATCGGCCTTTATCTGTCTGGGAAATCTTTTCTTTAGTATCCTGTTCATCACAGATCCTCCAATTCGCACGCCGGAACCCTCGTCTCGTTAAGGTACTCGTTTTTGACGATCCCGTCTTTTAGAAAGATCACTTTGTGGACCATGTTCTTGATCGAATTGTTGTGCGTAACGATCAGCATGGTCGTGCCGTATTTTGCGTTTATCTTCTCGAGCAGTACCAGGATATCCCTGGATGTGTTGGAGTCGAGCGCGCCCGTAGGCTCGTCGCAGAGCAGGAGCTTCGGGTTCTTGATAAGAGCCCTCGCTATGGCGCATCTCTGCTGCTGTCCGCCCGAGAGCTGCGCCGGGAACTTGTTCTGATGCTCCGTAAGCCCCAGCACTTCGAGGAGATCATCCATATCGAGAGGCTCCTTTGTCAGGTATTCGCAGACCTGGATGTTTTCCTTAACCGTCAGGTTCGGCACGAGATTATAGAACTGAAAGATAAACCCTAAGTTGTCCCTCCTGTAATCGGAAAGCGCGTCTCCTTTCATGCCGAATACCTCCGTACCGTCCACCCTGATGGAACCGGAGTCCATCTCGTCGAGCCCTCCGATGCAGTTAAGGAGTGTCGACTTGCCCGAACCCGAAGTTCCCTGTATGACGCACATCTGCCCCTTTTCGACTCCGGTGGTGACGCCCTTAAGGACCTGTACGTAGCTTCCGCCGGAACCGTAACTCTTTTTGACATTCTCAATTTCCAGATACATAATTGCCTCCTAAGTTTACTCTATATCTAACATAACGATGTTATGTTGATGTTATTTTTTTCCGCTTCCCGGTGAAAGTGTATTTTCCGGGAAGCGGTCATATAACCACTGTTTCGTCTGCGGTATTATTCTTTGACCAGCGCGAGCTTAACCCAGCCCAGCACCAGATAGTTGAGGATGGCGCGAAGCCTGATCTTTGCCTTCTCCACGTCTGTCTCATGCCTGATCACGTGGATAAAAGCGTCTATTGAGATATGCGACATCCAGTGGGACATGTACTCATCGACGGTATACCCGTTAAGCGCAGCCATCATCGGCGGGATCGATCTTTCGATCATGGAAACGACATCATCCACCACATTCTCATAAACGGTGTTCTCGGTCGCTGTGAGCAGCAGCATGAAGCTGTCATAGTTCTCGTATATATATCCGACTATCCTGTCACAGATCTCGGTATGGTCCATATCTATGTCGTCCGGGGATGCGATCCCTGACATCTCCTCGATATCGTCCTTGAAATGCCGGACCAGGATGCCCTTGAGCCCGTTTAGCGGAGGATCGACTATCGCCGCAAAGAGTGCCTCTTTATTTTCAAAGAAAAAATACAGGGCGCCGGTAGTGACTCCCGCATTGGCGCAGATGCTGCGCAGGGAGGCCTTTGCGTATCCCTTTTCGAGGAATTCCTTTTTGGCACAGTCTATGAGTTTTTGTCTGGTCTGTTTTTCGTCCTGCATGGTTTGATAAGTGGTCCGATCATGTCGGAAATAAAAATAACGGTGTTATGTACGGTCATATTATTACATAACACCGTTATCCTGTCAACTCTTTTTTCAGGTCCGTACTTTATTTGTCCAGTCTGTACTCTTTCTCGATGTACTCCGGCGGGTCGTTTATGTACTCATCCTTCCATTTGAGGCCGTTGATGAGCTCCCCGTAATCGTAGTATACCTTAACCGTATCACCGACACGCTCCACCTTATACTGGCCGTTACGGACCATATTGTTATGGGCGTAGTAGTATTCGGTCTGCCTGCCGATCTTTTTGAGCCGCAGCCCCTCACGGCAGTAGAGCGTGATCTCGAAGAAGCTGTCCTCCGATAAGGAAAACTGCTCCTCATTCTCGACCAGAAGGATGCTTTGTCCTTCACCGATGTCGATTTCGGCGATCGCGGCTTTCCTGCTGCGCTCCGCATAACCTGCCACGATCCGTGAAACAAACACCAGCATGATCAGCAGGAACGCGCTTACCCCTATGATGGATATCTTTATTCTCCTGCGTTCTTTTTCATCCACGGCCTTTTTCAGGTTCGTCACGCTGACCGGTATAACTATGATGAGCACCAGTATCTCAAATACTATCCCGACCAGGGTATGTACGTTGCTCAGTATCACTCCGCCGATATACAGCTCACAGTCCTTCAGGTAAATGAAAACGAAAGCCATAGCCGCAAGGACCGCTATGACCGCGGCAGCCGTTAACCAGCCCGATCTTTTATTCATATGCTCCTCAACCCCCTTAAGAACGTAAAAACCAGATTTCTCCGTTCGGCATCCGCATCGCGTCACCCGGGAACGTCTCTGTCTCATTCCCGGCCGGATCCCTGATCACGGTCTCCTCCCAGTACCTGTAATCCGCTCCCTCGCCCTCTTCATGCCATCTGTTAAAGAACAGCCGCTCGCCGTCCCGCATGAAAAATGAGTCGTGCGCATCCATCGCGATGTCTGCCTTCTCCGGCCATACGATCTGAAACTCGCTGCCGCACTGCCTCGAAAGCGTGAGCGGCGCGGTATGCAGCTGCAGGTTGTAGCAGTCCTTAACAGATGCGAGCGGCAGCTCGGCATGGATACTAATCTGATAATCAGTACAGTCGAATCTCACGATCCGGATCGATCCGTTGGGGAAATCCACGTCGATTATATAGATCGCGCCGTCAAGATATACCGGTTTTTCACTGTAATGCCCTTCCGTCTCAGGCACAGGCCTAAATACCCGGCCGTCCGGATACCGGACCAGACAGAGTTTTCTCCCTTTTACGGCATGACCGAGACGAAACAGTTCCTCCGCCTCATACAGGTCGCCGTGTTCATTATCCATACCGAAATACCATTTGTTCGCGGCTCCCGGAACCGGCTCAATATATCCGATCCCGTCTGTTTCTATTATCCTTGCCATACCTTACCCGACCTTTCGTTGCTCCCTTTATTTTTCAACAGCTTGCCGATCAGCATCCGCAGCAGGCAGGCCCCGGCGATACCGAGTACAAATACCACCGCCACGAAAAGCAGCTGGTTCTTTATGTACCAGAGGGGTTTTAATGTGCCCGTAAACTTAAAGCAGAACAATTCCACGAACAGTCCGTGGATCAGATAGAATTCCAGGGTTATCTTACCCATAAACTTAAGGAATCCGTTGCCGATCCTGACTTTCATGCCCAGAAGGAAGGATAGGAATACGACCGCCGAGGAATAGAGTATGTCTCCGGACAGAGTGAGCCGCCTTCTGAGTACAGTGTCGGGCGCACCCCAGTTTTCCCCGTAGTATGAGAAGGCGCTTCTCGCATACTGCCAGAACTTATGCCCTCCGAATACCAGGACCGCTCCGGCGATCAGATAGACAATATAGTATTTTTTGATATGCGGTATGATCCTGTCCTCAAACATGGCAAAGAATACTCCGACAGGGAAGAGATGAATGGAGTTATACCACCACTCTCCGGTAATCCACCAGTCATTATGGTTGATCGCCGTACCCAGAAGCTGGTAAGCGACAGTAAAGGCAAAAACGACAGCTAATGCCAGCTTTTCATTTTTGCAGTATTTGAACGCAAGATAGAAGCACAGATAGAAAAACGGGATTATGCACACATACCATCCGTTGGGATTGCAGAGCTTGATCCCGCTCAGATAAAAGAAAAGCTGCTTCCCGCCGATAGTCTCGCCCAGGAGATACCTGCAGGGAAGATAGAGCCATGTGACAATATATCCCAGTATCACAAGGGGTACTATGCGCTTTAAGAAATAACCCTTGCCCAGGTAACCGGGTTTGGTCTTGAAGCTCTTGTACAATCCGTAGCCGGAGCAGAATGTGAAGAACGTAACCAGCACAAAGCCTATCTCCACAAAAAAATCCAGCCCGCCGATATAGTATTTCTTGTCTATCCATGACGCGCTGGTCTTCTGCCCGCAATGGTGGAACATGATGAGCAGCGCCACGAACCCCTGCATGGCCTTCATCTGTCTCAGAGAAAAAGCCTCCTCATTGAACGCTCCGGGCCTGCTGACCTTCGCGCCCCAGAAAAGAACAACAAGTAAAACCGGATAAACTATATATATCAGCTGCATAACTGTGTTCCTTTGTAATTAGTCTGTTGTTTTTCAGGTCAGGGTCGTTCTGCATTTGTCCGGTACTGCTGCCGCGGGATTGCAGGATACATCAGCGCCGGCCTTAATGAACTCTCCTATGTTGTCAACCAGCTCGTTTTCCGTCGTATTTCTGAACACTGTGCACCCGCAGAATGTCATCAGGCTGGTGGACTCTTCCGTTATCTGGAATACATATACGCGTTTGCCCTTTGCGTAAGAGTATCCCTGTTCCCAGTTCGTTCCTGCCGAGCTGATCCGTCCGGGTGAGATCACGATCACCGTATCCGAGCCGTCCAGGGCTTTTATATCACTATCAAAGACCATTTTGGCCCAGTCTTCCTGCGAGTAATCCCATGCGTTTTCGATCTTCAGCTCGAAAGGGCAATACACCGTTTCACCGAGCTCCCTTAATTTTCCCGCGATCTTTCTCATGAATGTTCTGTGCTCCGATGAGCATGAACCTGCAAGATATATCATAGCTGATCACCTCCCGGCCCTTAGTTCAGCCTCCATACATGTTTCTTGGATGCATCGGCTCTTTTATTCTGTGCCATAACACCTGTAAGAGGGTGCGGAACATACGGCTCTTCGAGGTATTTAAGCTCCTCATCCGTCAGCTCCAGATCGACCGCTTTGGCTGCGCCTTCTATATGGTGGAGCTTGGTCGCGCCTGTCACGGGTGATGTTACCCTGGTAAGGAGCCATGCCAGGGAAACCTCCGTCATGGTCACGCCGTGCCTTTCGGCTATCTCTGCCACACGGTCTATGATCACACTGTCCTGCTCTCTTGTCGCATCGTATTTGAACTTAGCATATGCATCTTCGGCAGCCCGCTTTGTGTCACCTTCGCCGGGCTTTCTCGAAAGCCTTCCGCCGGCCAGCGCGCTGTATGGAGTAAGCGCGATATTCTCCTCATCACAGTAAGGAACCATCTCACGCTCTTCTTCCCTGAAGATCAGATTGTAATGCCCCTGAATGGAGACAAACTTCGCAAAGCCTTCTTTTTCAGCCAGGGCATTGGCCTTTGCGATCTGCCATGCGAAACAGTTTGAGATACCGATATATCTAGCTTTGCCGGCTTTTACGATACGGTTTAAGCCATCCATGATATCGCAGATATCCGTATTCCAGTCCCACATGTGATAGATATACAGATCCACATAATCCATGCCGAGGTTCTTAAGGCTGGTGTTTATCATGTTTTCTATGTGCTGCCGGCCGGTTATGCCTTTTTCGATCTCCTCCGGGGTTCTGGGAAGGAATTTCGTTGCAACAACCACATCCTCCCTTTTCGCAAAATCCCTGAGCGCCCTGCCAACGTACTGCTCGCTGGTTCCGCTCTGATAAGCGATCGCGGTGTCATAGAAATTGACTCCCAGGTCAAGGCCTCTTTTTATGATCTCTCTGGAGTGCTCCTCATCTATGGTCCAGCTGTGCTGTCCTCTTGCCGCGTCGCCGAATCCCATGCATCCCATGCAGATACGGGATACATTCAGATCCGAGTTTCCGAGTCTGGTATATTTCATCGCCGTGCTCCTTTCCCTGCCGCTCTACAAAAGCCTCATCAGACAGTTATCGGTTATCTCAAATACGGACCGGTATACAAAGTCCACATCTGCCTCTTTCATGGCTTCCCGCTGTTTATCCGTTACTGCGGTATAAGGATATATCCCGAACATGAACGGGAAGAATACGTAGATAAAATCCCTGATCTCCTGCTCCGATTTCTCGGGACAGAACTTTTTGATTATACTGCATACGATCTTCATGGACTCGCCATAAGCCACTTTAAAGGATGTCAACAGCTCCGGCCTGCTGTTTTCTTCCATGTCGTAGTTATTCATGGAAAGAAGCTTTAAGAGCTGCTGCCTGTTAGCGATGGACGAGGCCAGTTTCTCGGCGATCTGTTTTTTTGTAAGCTTTTCATTATCCTGAAGGATAGACTGCAGTTCCTCATTCCAGCGGATATACTCCCTTTCAAAAAGAGCCAGGAATATCTCCTCTTTGGTCTGGTAGTAGTTATATATGGTGGGTCTGGAGAAGGATGTCTCATTCCCGATCTCTTTGAGCGTGATATCCTTAAAGCTCATTGTCTGATACAGTTTCTCGCAGGCGTTTATGATCTCTTCTTTTCTCGCTGCGGTTCTTTCAGGTGATCCTTTCGGCATGGCAGCCCTCCAAACAGTTCATTCTGACCTCGTGTCAATATAGATTATAGTCAATATCTGACACCGTGTCAATATCTATTCAAAAAACCTGCCCGCCATGGAACTGACCTCACTTTCGGGCGATAACGGTAATCCACGGTTTGCCTTTATAATGATCGGATTTTATCGTACTAAATCCGGCCGCCTTAAGTGCTTCTTCTATTTCCTCGACAGTATGGCATTTCATTCCGTCAATTATCTTTTCAAATTTCAGGCCGGTCTCATCAGTACCGTCCGACTCATTTACTATAAGGAATGTTCCGCCCGGTTTCAGTATCTTTGCCACCTGTGCAAAGCATACTTTTAGCCCCGGCCAAAAGTATATCGTTTCAAACGCTGTGGCAAGGTCATACTTTCCCTCCGGAAGCGTCAGTGCCGAAACATCTCCCTGTATGACTTCACATCGCCCGCCCTTTATTGCATCCGCATTGTAAGCAGATGCTTTCTTCACCGAAACATCGGAATAGTCGACAGCGGTAACATGCGAAAGCGGATACCTTTTAAGCAGTGCTCCCGCATTTCTTCCTCCTCCGCATCCGAGTTCAGCGATCCTCTCCGGCGCAATGGATGTAAGATGAGAAAGTCCCCAGTCCGCCATCTTGGCATGCCCGCCGTTCATACCGTTCACCATCATCTTTCCCAGAAAGCCCTCAGGTTTTCTTGTCTGGCTCACATAATCCTTAAAAAGTCCCATTGCCTGTTCCCTCCGTTAATACCTTATTCACCGCAGCAAATGCGTCTTGGCGCTGCGTCTGTTAGCCATTGCTAACTATAGTAAATTATAAATACTTGCCTGCGGTTTTCAAGTGTTTTTTCAAGCAGAAAACACTACTTTTAATTCATTTTTAATCTTTCCTAAAAGACTATTTAAGAATGCCCGGGTATATTTATTCTTGTCACGAGGCCAATGACATGAAAAGCAAAACAAAACTCATACACATACAAAGAAAGGTTGGATACGATTATGGAAATGTTTGAAAAGGTTGATGCATTAAGAGAAAGAGCAAATGTAAGTTACGAGGAAGCAAAGAACGCACTCGACAGAACCGGCGGTGATGTCCTTGAGGCAATGATCCTCCTAGAGCGCGAGGGCAAGACCCGCAGCTTCGGTACAGAGAGTTCCGTCAGCTCCGGTACCGATAACGCTGCCGGCAATAAGAATGACGGAAAGACTTTCGGGGATAAACTGAAGTCTCTTTTCCACAAGAGCACCGTCAACTACGTTGTGATCGACCGCAAAGATGAAAGGATCTTAAAGATCCCCGTTCTCGCAATGGTCCTTGCGTTCTGCATCGCATTACCCGCAGCCGTTATCGCGATCGTAGTATCACTGTTCCTTGACTGCAGGTACTCCTTCGAAGGTCAGGACGAGATGAAGGCCGCCAACGATGTCTGCGCGAAGGCAAGCGATATCGCCGGACAGGTTAAAGAAAAAGTCGTTACAGAGTACAATGCTCTGTAATATATGATCATACTTCCTACGAGGCCGATAAACAGTGCTTTATCGGCCTCATTCTTTCTTTACTGCAAACCCTCTATCCAGGATCTGATCTCATCCTCCGATGCCCCGGCATCGAATCGCTTTCCATCGAGCCATGTGCCGCTTCCCGCATTATTTGCAAGGTTCTTACCGCTTCTGCCTATTCCGCTGCTGCCTGAAGTGCAGAAGGGTATCATGGTAATGCCGTCAAAGCTGTAGCTCTCCACGAATGTATCCATGATGCGCGGCGCTTCTCCCCACCATATAGGGTATCCGATATAGACCGTTGTATATCCGTCCAGCGATATCGCATCACTTCCGATCTCCGGTCTTGCGGATGGATCATTCTGTTCCTTAGTTGAGCGGCTCTTCGAATCATTCCAGTTCAGATCGGCATCTGTATACTCCTGCGCCGCCTTTATCTCATATGTATCCGCACCTGTGATCCCTGCGATTTTTTCAGCAACACCCTTTGTGTTTCCGGTCGCTGAGAAATATACGACAAGAACGTCACTGTGTTCATTCGTACTTTCTGTATCTTCTGAAGAATTATCTCCGGCTGTCTCATTTGCTGTATTCGAAGGAGATTCGCTTATCACGGCCTGATCTGCTTTCTCTTCAGGATTACTCTTAGTTTCTGCATTCTTAGGGCTCTCTGTCAGTATCGTCTGAGCAGTATCATTTGTTGCCTGTGTTTGGTTATTCCCACATGCCGTAAGACCAATGGCTAATAAAACCGCTGCAAGTACTGCTATCTTTCTCTTCATCTTGTGTCCGCCTCCTATTTCAATCTGCCGCAGCATCCGTCACTTCATTCCATACTTCCTTTGCCTGGCGGAATACTGCCCATCCCTTCGGCCATCCTACATACATGGTGGCATGGGTGATGATCGCTGCGATCTCTTCCCTGGTTACTCCGTGAGCCTTCGCATTCTGAAGATGATAGGTCAGTGAAGAATCTGTGATACCGGAAGCCATAAGTGAAACCACCGTAATAATGCATTTGGTCTTCACATCGATCGCTTCTTCATTCCATACTTCACCGAAGAGCACATCATCATTCAAATGCGCGAACATCGGCGCAAATTCTCCGAGCTGATTTCTTCCTGCTGTCTGTACGATTTTTTCTGCCATTTTATTTCATCTCCTTTTAGTATATCCTTACTCCGAATGTTTCATTTTGACATCGTGTCAAGTAAAATTATAACTGCATTCTGACATTGTGTCAAGATGTTTTTAAACAAATAATGCGGCTACAAGAATTCTCTTATAACCGCCATCTGTTCTTTTTATGTTCCGGAGTTCACCCCGCAAACCCGGATTTATCAGCCTCATTTTGCTTTCTTCGGTTTCTTTTCCGGAAATTCATCATACATACCATTCAATAGTTCCTAAATCAGAGCCTTATCGTCAAACATTGATCTTATTACAGTTCCGATATCCCCATCGATACAGATGGAACGCTTACTGATATCCTCCGGGCAGACTGCTTCACCATAGTTTACGCAAGCATAGGTGGCATCCGGGTTGTCCGCAGTCATCTGCCAGAAAGGGTACTTGATGATTCCCGGAGTATTATAACCTACACCAAGTTCCAGGAACAGTACTTTTCCTTTATGGACATTCAAAAAGTCGCGATATCGCTTTGCAGCCTCATGCCAGCCTTTGTCCTCAACAAATTTATCATCCGATCTCAGATTCATCGTAAGAGGCTTGCCGCATTTCGGACATTTGGGGATCAGCTCCGTCGGGATCTTCATATCCTTCTGCTGCTCTACCATGTTTCTTACCATTTCTTCATTTTCATAAGTCTCCTCATGGCATGGTTCGCTGCACTGGAACAGCCCGTAATCACCCTGGGTATAAAACAGTCTCTTCTTATCAAAGCCCGCCTTCTGGAAGCAATGATCGACATTCGTTGTGATAACGAAATAATCCTTATCCTTTACCAGGGAAAGCAGATGCTCATACACAGGCTTAGGTGCATCCATATATCTGTTGACGAAGATGAACTTCGACCAGTAAGCCCACATCTCCTCCGGAGTCTCATAAGGATAGAATCCACCGGAGTACATATCCTTAAAGCCATACTTTTTGCCGAATTCCGAGAAATATTTCTCAAAACGCTCTCCGTTATAAACAAATCCTGCCGAAGTTGAAAGCCCTGCTCCTGCTCCGATCACAACAGCATCCGACTCTTCTATTGCCTTCTGCAGTTTTTGAATTTCATCCGAGTAATTCCCGGTAGATCTCATAGTCGATATCCTTCCAAACATTAAATATCACCTCGATTCCGTTGCCGTGTTTCTTCCTGTAATCCCGAACTGTTTGAACCGCGATCTTAGCGGCTCTTTCATTTGGAAACATAAATACACCCGTTGAAATACAGCAGAAGGCAATGCTCTTCACATCGTTCTTATCTGTCAGCTCCAGACACGATCTGTAACACGATGCCAGTAGTTCTTCATGCTCTTTTGTTAAGGGTCCGCTCACGATAGGCCCAACTGTATGAAGCACATATTTGCAGGGAAGATTGAATCCCGGCGTGATCTTCGCCTGTCCTGTCGGTTCCTCATACCCCTGCTTTTCCATCATCTCAGCGCAAGCATTTCTAAGCTGAATCCCGGCATAGGTATGAATACAGTTATCGATACAGTTATGACAAGGCTGATAACAACCGGTCATCCCACTGTTGGCAGCATTCACGATCGCATCACAACGAAGTGTCGTGATATCACCCTGCCAGAGATAAATGCCTTCTTCGATCGGCTGCAGGTCTTTAATATCCGTAACACCTTTTTCTTTCGTTGCTTCCCGAAGGTATTCATCCTGAACCGTAAGGAAATCCTCACTGATCTTACCGGGCAGGCGCACGTTAAACAGACTTCTGAGGAGTCTTTTCTGTTCCCCCGTTTCTTCGGGGATCTCCATATCTTTGTATCTTGACTGTTCAGCCAAAAGTGTTTTTATCAAGTATTTTCTCTTCTCTGCCTGTTCCATCATTTCCTCAGATCGCTTTCTCTCATCCCTTAAACTCTATCTTTACGATGATCATTTTTACCAGCTTGTCACAGAAATGGATCATCAGTTTATGAAGGAAGCTCACATCTTTGTAGATATCCCTGTAACCGCGCATGTAACTTTTGGCAGATACATTTTTAAAATAACTGCTCCAGCTTTCAAGCACGGCCACATCTTCAAGAGAGAAGAATGCTCCAACATTACTTATCCCGGCCTCTTTTAGCCAGGTTTTGGTCATCATCTTTGCTCCGCGCCTGTTGCATGCATCAAATACAAGTACCGCTCCCGGAAAGCGCTCTGCCAGCCGGCCAAACAGAACTTTTACGTCCTCTGTTTTAAAATAATAGAACACGCCTGTAGCATAGAATATCGCACCTTCACCGGCATCGATCTCATCCATCCACTTTTCGTCATTCAGGTCAAAACCGAGATTCTTCTCCCTGTCCTTTTCAGGCAGAAGCTCGTTTCTTACCTTTATCACATCCGGCATATCTATGTTGTAGCCCCTGCAGGTTCCGTTATCGCACTTACGGAAAGTATCATCCAATCCGCATCCGAGATTTACGACAGCAGCATTAGGGCGAACCTTAAGATAATCCTTCACTTCACAGGCGATATCGTACTGGCGCTGCGCGACTTCAAGCGCACCAAACAATCCCACGCCCGATTCCATCCTCTTGCCTTTTTCGGCAAAGTCATAATCAAGCATGCTGCAGATGCGCTCTGCTTCAGGATCTTTAAACAGCTCCGGAAAACAATCCGAGCAAACCTTTCTGCCATACAGTGGAATTATCAATGTCTCTTGAACGGTATTTTTTTCGATATGATATTTTTGCCCGGTTGGATTAAAAACGTCCATTTCACACCTCCATATGATCAGATCCTCAGGATCCTTTTTCAGGTTAGGCATCGCTAACCCAAATGTAATTATATATACCTGCGTGCCATTTATCAATTACCGCTCCGCAAGGCTCTTACCCATCTCGAATGCTTTCTTACATTCCTCCGGGAATACGGTCTCTCTGCGCTCCTTTTTCTTATCGGGATCGAACATCGTCCACTCCCAGTCCAGTTTACTGTAATCAGCCACCTGAAGCGTATCGCCGCTTACCAGCACATCACAAGGGCCAACGAATGCACTGAATGTCTGCTGATAACTGTTCAGCAGATCTGAATACATCGTGTCCGGCGCATTGCTCGTCATGATAAAAAGAACAGGGACATCCTTTTCCTTGCAGCATGGATTCTCGCGATTATAGGTAAGGTTCTGGAAGATCAGCCTTTCGTATAATGCCCGGAAAGAAGCCGTGACATTGGAAAGATAATTCGGAGATCCGATGATCAGCCCATCAGACTCCCTTATGGCATCCAAAACGGGAGTTAATCCGTCTTTACAGATGCAGTGCCCCTTGAACTTTTCTCTCTTGCAGCCAAAACAGGAAATGCAGCCTGTATATCTCTCAAGTTTAAACAGATCAAAGCGGATGATCTCAGCACCGGCTTCTTCTGCGCCCTTAGCTGCTTCCGACAGTAAGATGTCAGTATTCCAGCCCTTTCTGGGGCCTGCGTTTACAACAACAATTCTTTTTCCCATAATGATCACTCCCACTTCTTCCACACATCCGGCTGGTATAGCAGCCATCCATCAACTGATAAAAGAATCCTCTCTGGCATACAGAGTTTTTCTACCTGCACCAATTCTTACCAGCGTTCCATCCTCAACAAGTTTCTTCAAAGCTGACTCTACAGATGAACTTCCCAAACTTGGGCAGCCCATAAGAACTTCCTGCTTAGAGAACTTACCAATACGTTCGCTGACATAAGCCTTTACAACATCGTAAGATGTACTCTTTGCCATATATAAACCCCTTAATTTTTTATTATATTTTAGCTGATATGCCTATAATCATCAATGAAAAAACGGTCAGATTTCAAATCTAACCGTTTTATTTAAGCTTGTTAAGTATTTTTTTCTTGAAAAAAGTATGTTACCTGTCAAGATAAGTGGACTCTTTTTTGATAGAAGTAGACTCTGTTTTTACAGAAGTAGACGTTTGCGGGTGGATTCGAACCACCGGTGCGTGTTAGCGCACACTTCCTTAGCAGGGAAGCACCTTAAGCCTCTCGGACACGCAAACATAAGTGGGCAGGGTTGGACTCGAACCAACGGTGACCGAAGTCGACGGATTTACAGTCCGCTGCACTAGCCGCTATGCGACCTACCCATAATGACCCCTGCGAGACTTG
>JAEEGF010186553.1_pt1 | contig 28285 bp, 29 predicted proteins | sample 9134171 | NCBI WGS metagenome assembly JAEEGF01 (sample SAMN16246542, study PRJNA631951) | gut metagenome | biome: gut microbiome; feature: rumen; material: AP-attached | host: Bos | place: Iran: Karaj | collected 2018-10 | reverse complement strand
ATGTTTGTGAGTGTCACATAGTTTCCCTGAAGGAAAGAAAGTCTTGTGTCGTCGTCCTTAAAATATATCGTATCCCGCATTCCCTTGGGATTCTGGTCGATAAAGCAGAAAATGCATTTATTGCTGCAGCGGCTGTAGTCGGAAAGGATTCCGTCCTCAAAAACAAGCCCAAGATCTTCGTCAGGCTCTTTTTCGATGTCAAGCTCCCACTCCTCGCCGTCGGGCTTTTTCACTACTACAGTGATCTCTTCGTCAGCGGTGAGAAATCTGTAATCAAAGATATCGGCGATCTCTTTCCCGTTTACGGACAAAAGCTCATCGCCGGCCTCTATCTCCATTTCTTCCGCAATGGAGTCTTTAACGACATCTTTGATTATTATGGCTTTATGAGAATGCATTTTTGATCCACTTGATGTCATCTCCGAGTATGGACACGACATCAAATCTCACAGGAACGGAAGGCTCGATCCTTTTGTGGTTCATGAATACCTTCGCGCCCTGTAAGATCTTTTGTTGTTTACTCCTTGTCACTGCTTCCTCGGGAAACCCGAGTGAAGCGTCTTTCCTGTATTTCACTTCTATGAAGCAGAGATAGGTTTCGCCGAGATACCTGTCAAGCGCAATGATATCTATCTCTCCTGTGTGAAAATAGTAGTTTCTGCAGATAACTGTCCCGCCGAGGAGTCCTATATGTTCACAGGCTCTGTCCTCGGCGAGACTTCCTTTTTTTCTTTTGTTCAAAGGCTTCCTCTTTCCTTATCTCTCCCGGATGGAAAGACCGGCCCTGTATCATTTTCTTTTCTTTAAGGTCAATACCAGAGCCACGAGTCCTGCGATGATCGCAATGCCTCCGATGATCCCCGCGATAAGAGGGAGATTTACGGATGATGCGTTGCCTTTTACGAGGATCATAGCGCTCACGGGTTCTACCGTTACGGTGCCCGAAACCTTCTTTATCGTCTTTGTGCCTGCTTTGTCAGCGTTTACACAGATGCTCCATTTTCCTTCCGGAAGATCGACTTTTACTTCTTCCTTGTTCGGATTAAAGAGAAGCACTATACCCTCTGCAGTCTCGTCCTTTACAGATGCCGCATCGATCACGATACCAGCAACGTTCTTGGGAAGTACTTCGATATCCTTTACATAGTTTGCAATGTCGGTCGCGTTGTCGAGCCTGAGTGAAGGATGCGCTTTTCTGAAGGCGATAAGGCCCTTGTAATATTCAAATACATTCTTGTATTCCGGATCGTCAAGATTGGACCAGACGATCGCATTTACAGCGTCACCGGCATTGTAGCTGTTGGAATTGAAAGTGCCGTCTTTGTTAGTCTTTGTGCGGAGCATCTCTTCGCCCGCCTGCATGAAGGGAACGCCTTCCGAAGTGAGATATACGGCAGCGGCAAGGTTGTTCATGCGGACACGTGTCTCTCTGTCGTCATCCGGCGTAGAGCTTGTGATCCTGTCGATAAGCGTGTTGTTGTCATGACAGGATGCGTAATTTATGGTCTGGAGAGGATTTTTTGTCCATGCCGACTGAGCTTTGAAAAGCTTCATCACAGTATAGGCATTTCCGAGTCCCGATACAAAGCCTGTGGATGAGGTGGAGAAAACGCCGCCTTTAAGCGCATCTCTCATGTTGTCGGAGAACATCGCAAGCTCGGGTGTCTTTGCGGAATTTGTCTGTGTCGCGAGCTCCACGCCCTGCTTTGTGACAAGTGTGGATAAGGTCCAGCCTTCACCGTAAAACTTGACATTCGGATGAGTCTTGTGAACTTCGGTGATGATCGCATTCATTGTGTCGACATCAAGAAGTCCCACAAGGTCAAAACGGAAGCCATCGATATGATATTCGTCAGCCCAGTAGCATACTGAGTCGACAATGTATTTTCTTACCATCGTGCGCTCTGAAGCGGTGTCGTTTCCGCATCCTGAACCGTTTGAATAGGAACCGGAATCGCTGATCCTTGAAAAATATCCGGGAACGATCTTGTTGAAGCTGAAGCCCGCAGCGCTCTGTACATGGTTGTAAACGACGTCCATGATGACACTGATGCCGTTGTCATGGAGTCCCTTTACCATTTCCTTAACTTCTTTTACCCTCACTTCGCCTTTTGTGGCATCGGTGGAATAAGAGCCCTCGGGAACGTTGTAGTTTACGGGATCGTAACCCCAGTTGTATACGTTTAAGGTCTTTGACTCATCGACAGATCCGAAATCATAAAAAGGCAGGATATGAACATGAGTCGCTCCGAGTTCCTTTATGTGATCGAGCGCGGTCGCATTTCCGCCCGCAGTCTTTTTCCCGGTTTCAATGAGACCTAAGTATTTGCCTTTGTTTTCGATGCCTGAGCTTGAATCTGCGGAGATATCGCGAAGATGAAGCTCATAGATCACCATATCGGTGAACCTTAAGTCTTTATTCGGATCTTCGTCCTTGTCCCAGCCCTTGGGATCTGTAGAATCGAGGTCGATAACCATCGCGCGCTCACCGTTTATGCCGGTTGTCCTTGCATAGGGATCGCATGCGGTGACGGTCTTTCCGTTTACATTGACGGAATAAACATAGTATACACCATTCAGATCACCGTTCTTTGTGACTGACCAGACTCCCTTGTCCTGCTGCACCATGTCGAGAACTTCTGTCCTGTCGTCTGTGAGCGCTCTTCCGCCCTTGTAAAGATATACCTGAACGGAGGTCGCAGTCGGTGCCCATACCTTAAAGGTCGTGGAATCCTTGCTCCATGTGGCGCCGAGATCGTTTCCGTCGTAAGTGTACGCATCCTCAAAGAATTTCTCGGAATAAATGCTGGGAACCGCCACGTCATAGGAAATGCCCTTAAAAGTCACTTTGTAACTGTCAAAATAATCAAGCTCTTTATCAGCAACTAGAGTATAGGTATAAGGCCCCATACCCATCGATACGCTCTTTACACCGATCTCGCCGCTTTTTCCGGAAAGCGTGAAAGCGGTGTTTATGTCTTCGTCGCAATCATCTGTGAGAACTATTGTGATGATGCTCCCGCCTTCATATTTTGCTTTTTGGATCTTTATGCCTCTCACCGCGTCATCACCATAGACCTTGTCAAAGCCTTCAACTCCGGATTCAACGTAAATGTGCACCGTTCCCGATACCATTTCGGATACGTCGACAAACTGGTCCTTGTCGACATCCTTGGTCCAGTCGGCGGTGCGCACGATGAAACCGAGTGATGTGGCGCCGGGAGTAAGTACTACCGATGCGACCTTTTCTCCGTTTTCATCGGAAAACGGATAGCCTGCGCCGTCTTTTCCAAGTTCCCAGAACCACACATCCCATCCGTCGTAATTTCCGTCGGGTCTGTGGTAGTGAAGCTTTACTGTGACTTCACCGTCCGCTTTTGCTTCTGCCGCAGGGATACCAAGGATCATGAGCCCCAGTATCATCGTAAGACTCACTACGAGGCTCACGATCTTTAAAAATGCCTGCTTCATGAATGTTTTTTTCATTGTTCCTCCTCCTGTTACGCTTCTTCACGTAACATAAACATCAACCGCCTATCAGCGCTTTTTTCTTTCCCTCCGCTCTGTCGACCATTACAAGGATCTCAGCGACCACACCGTAAAGCTCTTCCGGGATATAGTCACCGATCTCGAGCTTTGAAAGCGTGTTTGCGAGCTTTTCGTCCTTGTGCAGCGGCACGTTTCCCGCGATCGCGGTCTCGATTATCTTTTCCGCGACGTGCCCTTTACCTGTCGCAACGATCTTAGGAGCTGTCTCTCCCAGCTCATATTCGAGCGCAACGGCGGTCTTTAGTTTCCCTTTTTCCTGTTCCTGTTCAAGTTCTTTTTCTTCGTCAGCCATTGTCTTGTTTTAAATGAAATGTCCAATGAATGTGCGCCTGTGTATCTCGCAGGGGCCGTATTTTTTAAGTGCTTCTATGTGTTCTGCTGAGCCGTAGCCCTTGTTGCTCTCAAATCCGTATTCCGGATATTTCTTTGCAAGTTCTGTCATCATGCGGTCCCTTGTGACTTTTGCGATGATGCTCGCGGAGGCTATGGAAACGCTTCTCGCATCACCCTTTATGATGGGGACCTGACGCATTGTGAGCTCAGGAATCCGTACAGCATCGTTCAGCAGCACATCCGGTGTTGGTGTGAGCTGTGAAACGGCATTCCTCATGGCTTCGTAGGTCGCCTGAAGGATGTTTATCTCGTCTATCCTTGTGTGACTTGCAAAACCTATCCCCACGGAAACGGCTTTTTCCATGATCTCGTCGTAAAGCTCGTCACGCTGCTTTGCGGAAAGCTTTTTCGAGTCGTTTACATGCAGTATCTTTAAGCCCTTCGGAAGTATGACGGCGCCCGCGACAACAGGCCCCGCGAGCGGTCCGCGTCCTGCTTCGTCTATACCGCAGATCGCATTGAAATCAAAATATTTCCGCTCGTATATCATCATGTCGTCAAGGCGGAGCAGTTCTTTTTCGTATGCTTCCTTCTTTTTGACGGCAGATGCGACTATCTGTTTTACGCCCGTCCTTTCGTCCTTTGAATATTCCTCGATAAAGGACTGAAGTTCTGAAGGCTTTGTATTTTGAAGGATCTTTTTGATCTCACCTATGTTTTGCATAAAAAATCTCCGTTTACGAGGATCAAGTAATTCCGTTATACGAAAGGCACTCTTTCAAGGCTTACCTTCCCAAGTCTTCCACTTCTTAAGTCCTCAAGGATGAGCCTCGCCATCTTTTCAGTATCAGGTTCTCCGCCTTTCTTTAGGCAGGCCTTTTTTATTGCGATTGCGGGAAGGATCTCGGCTCCTGTGCCGTTTTCCTCGATGCCGTAGCGTTCTCCCACATTTCCCGGATAGTATTCATGCAGGAAATCGATGAGATTTACCGCAAGTTCTTCGAGATTAAGGATCTCATCGTTTATGGATCCTATGTATGCTATGTTTCTGCCTATCGCGTTGTCTTCAAACTTCGGCCAGAGTATACCCGGTGTGTCAAGGAGCTCCAATTCCTTTGAAAGCCTGATCCACTGCCTGCCCTTTGTCACGCCCGGGCGGTCGCCTGTCTTTGTGCAGGCCTTTTTTGCATAGGAATTTATGAAGGTGGATTTCCCGACATTGGGGATCCCGAGCACCATCGCGCGTATCGGACGGTTTATCATTCCGCGCTTTTTGTCGCGTTCTATCTTTTCTCTGCAGACTTCACGAACAGGCTCCATCACGCGGTCGAGCCTTCCCTTTTTGCAGTCCGTCACAGCGACCGTGATGCCTTTGTCCTCATAATACTTCTTAAATTCGGCCGTCACGCGGTCGTCAGCAAGATCAGATTTGTTGAGCAAAAGCACTCGCGGCTTGCTTTTTATCATTTTGTCAACATCGGGGTTTTTGGAGGAAAACGGAATGCGCGCGTCAACAAGCTCGATGACGACGTCAACGAGCTTAAGGCTTTCCTCCATCTCCTTTTTTGCTTTGGCCATGTGGCCGGGATACCATTGATACTGCGTTTCCACTATTTGTTTTCTCCAGAAGATTCTGTCCGCAGGTTCAGCTTGTCGACGATCGCAAGCTCAGGACTTATGCGGAGCACCACTTTTCCGATAATGTCATTTCCCGAGACCAGTCCGATGTTTGAATATCTGGAGTCTTCGGAAAGATTTCTGTTGTCTCCGAGCACAAAATATTCGTTCTCAAGAAGCGTTATCTCATCTTCAGCAAGTCCGGGCAGTCGCATTTCTTCTACGCTTATCTTTTCCTTAAGTTCCTCGCCGTTTATAAAGACTTTGCCGCCCGAGATCTGTATCTTGTCCCCGGGAAGCCCTATCACACGCTTGATATTGTAAAAAGAGTGCTCATTTCTGCTCTGATTGAACGCGATCACATCGAAGCGGTCCGGTGTATCTCTGAAATACGCCAGTTTGTTGACAATAAGCACATCATCTCCGTTCAGTGTCTTTTCCATGGAATTTCCGACCATTATGGTCTTTTCTATGGCAAATCTCACGATAAGGTATCCGAGCAGCACACAAAGTGCGGATTCTATGATGAAAAACACTGTCTTTCTGATAATGGTCGCAAGCTTCGGCTTTTTTGTTTTATACAGGTATTCGTCTTTCATGATGTCAATTTTACATTATATCGCAAATAAAGTAAAGCGGAACAAGTCACCGGACCCGTTCCGCATTCTTTGATCATTTTGATGATTACTGGATGATCTCTTTAACCTTGGCGCTCTTACCTGTACGCTCACGAAGATAGTTGAGCTTAGCCCTTCTTACCTTACCTGCACGTACGACCTCGACTCTCTCTACATGAGGGGAATTGATGGGCCATGTCTTCTCTACGCCGATACCGCTGGAAAGCTTTCTTACGGTGAATGTCTCTCTGACACCGCCGTGCTGTCTCTTTGTAACGGTTCCTTCGAAAACCTGTGTTCTCTCACGGTTTCCTTCTTTGATCTTGGCATATACCTTAACGGTATCACCAACATTGAACTGAGGAAGCTCATTCTTTACCTGCTGAGCTTCGATAGATTTGATAATGTCGTTCATTGCGACCTCCTTATAAATTAAAGCCGTTCATACTACAATCAAATGTACAGCGGACCGACTCGTCTCACGCCGAAATATTATACTACCGAACTTTCCAAATTGCAAGCATAAAATGCAGGATGTTCATGATAATTTTCATTGGGATAATGAAGGGTCAGCATGAGCTTTCCTTCCAGGGTCTTAAAAAGCATCCCGTGCCCGCCGTTTTCGGAAAACAACGGTTTTTCACAGTGTGTCCAGTTTCCCGTCACATCCCCGTTATCGGAAACCGCGAGCGCTTCGACATATCCATTGTCGCCAAAGCTCGACCAGAGAAGATACAGCTTTCCGTTTTCGTCTCTGTAGGAAAAAGGCCCGTCAGTCACATATATCTCTTTACCGGGATATCTCCTGTGTGTGATCGGTCTCACCCACGGCTTTGCGGACGAAGCTTTAAACAGAGTAAAAGGCTCTCCTTCTGCTTTTTTCAGGTCTTTTGACAGTTTTACAGCGCAGATCTCTCCGTCAAAAATGTCCACCCATTCATGACTGAATATCATGTAGGGATTCCCTGAAGGATCCAGATAGAACGTACCGTCAAGGCAGTTCCAGCTTTCGGGCGTGATCTTACCCTCACTGTGAGGCTTAAAAGGCCCGAGCGGACTGTCTGCTTTAAGTATGAGCGTGCCTTTCATGTCATATTTTACCGTGTTAAAAGTCGCAAACATATAAAATGCGCCGTTGTACTTATGCACTTCGGGTGCCCAGTAATTTTTGTCATACGGAAAATCATCGGTCTTGTGAAAAATTTCTGTGGGGCCTTCCCAGTTTTCAAGGTCTGCGCTCACATATACATCAAAACCTGAAGCCTCACCCCAGCAGGTAAGGCTTCTCGTTCCGTAAAGATAATATTTTCCGTTCTCAACAAGTACAAACGGGTCTCTTATAACGATATCTTCCGTCTTCATCTACAATGTTGCCCTCATCATATCGGTCACAAGCTTACGTATCTCGTCTTTTGTGCCCTTTCCCTTCATGAGCGGATCGGTCTCAAAAGCCTCTGTGATAAGCTCCACATCTATATTTCCGCCAAGAACGGCTTTCATGATCCTTTCGTGATTCATGACATGAGGCATGATGAGTGCTTTTATGTCGGGCTTTATCGCACCCGCAAAAACAGGGCGCACCACGTCTCTTTCAAAAAGCGCGTTGGTCTCTACAACCGCATCTGCGGGAAGATTGTTGATCTGAAAAGCGAAGTTTGGGATGTTCACGTTTGAGATCTTTCGTCCAAGTCCACAGAGAGCCTTGATCATCCCAACACCCTCTTCACCTGTGTCTTCATTCAGGTTTATCTCTTCAAGACCTTTTACAAGCCTTTCGGATCTTTCAAGGCGGTGCTTTAAGTCTTCCTTGCGCCATGCTACGGAGGTAAGGCCGAATTTCCATTTTTTCACGGTATCCGGGTCTTTAAGATAATCGTTACCCGGCATGAATTCGGCGAGATGTCTGTCTCCCGCCGCAGCGATCCATCCGAAACGCCTGAAAAGATCGAATTTCACACGATGCGCGCAGGCAAAGGTTGAATTCATCCAGTTGTCGTCACCGAATTCGATCCCTTCCTCAAAGTGTTCGTCGATGTATTTTTTGTATATGGGAAAAAGATCGGTCGATCTGTATGTCGCATAATCAAACCAGGTAAAGTGGTTGATGCCGAGGACATTAACGTTTATATCGTCCTTTCTGACATTCTTTTCTCCGAGCGTTCTCATCACGATTTCAGCAAGGACTTTCTGTGTACCGAAGACCTCATGGCAGCAGCCGAAAGCCTTTATTTCCGGAAAACCGGTATACAGTGCTTTTACGCAGAGTGACATGGGGTTTGTGTAATTGATGACCCACGCTTCGGGGCAGTTTTCCTTGATCGCATTTGCAAATCCAAGAAAGATGGGAAGTGTGCGGAGCGCTCTCATCATGCCGCCCGGGCCCGCCGTGTCTCCCACTGACTGGTAAACGCCGAGGCGTTCAGGCATATGTACGTCGACTTCCATTTCATCAAAGGTCTTCGGCAGAATGGAGATTATCACGAAATCTGCGTCTTTAAGCGCGTCTTCTATGCGCTCCGTGACCTCATATTTCCATTTCCCCGGGACATCCTTACGAGAACTTAAATGATTTCCTATGATCTCGTTCCTTCTTGCCGCGGGTACATCGATGTCATAGAGTTTTACGGTGCCCGCGAGCTCTTTTTCCTTTGCGAGGTCGGTCATCAGCGTCCATGCCCAGCCTCTCGAACCCCCTCCGATATATGCGATGTTCAGATCTTTTGCATCTACCTGCTTCATCTGTTTAGCTCCTTGATCAGATTTTCATTTCTATCCTTCCGCATCCGATGCGGTCAAATATGGGTTTTCCGTCAACAAAGCCGGTAAAACCTTTCCCCTTGTGACAGATCTTATATTCAATATCGTTAAGTACCTGTACGTATTCATATTCAGGGCCTTCCGTAAGGCCGAAGAAAAGCCTGTTCCCTTCTCTGTGAACACCGTACATCCTCTCGATATATTCAAGTACCGATAAAATGGCAGGGCCGTAGGTCGGCTGACCTCCGCTCGTCGAGTTTACGGAGGGCTCACCCGTAAACGGATCGAACTGCTGGACGAAATTGAGTCCCGGCCCTACCGCAGCGAAAAGCTTTTTACCCACAATAGGTATAAGGCGTTCCAAACCGTAATTTTCAAAAGCCCTTATGGCTCTCTGATATATAAGTGACTCACATTGCCCGCTCCAGTTGTTTTCCTTTATGTTCCTGAAATCAGGGTCATTTACGGAAACAGCGGGGATGGGCATTTCGGTCCAGAATTCTTTTTCGTTTAAAAGATGGTCTTTGACAAATCTATCCGCGTTTTCCTTTGAGACATTTCCCCAGTACATGGCTTTTAGCGTCGCATGAGTGAGGATACGCTGCATCGTATGATCTTTGTATCTGTCAAAAAAAGCAGCTCTGTCTTTGTCCCAAAGATAGTTTTCCGTGTTTTTTCTTATTTCTTCGGCTTTTTTAAGCCACTCTTCGGATTTTTCTTCTTTTCCCTGGATCTTACGGATCTTTGAAATGACATCTCTTGCGGAAAAGCTCCAGCTCATCACATCCACGGATGCCATCGGCACTGCATAAAATGAGGCCGGTGCTTCACGTTCGGTCCAGTAATTCGGCGCGTCTTTGTATCTCACAGCGCCGTCTTCACCTGTATCATAGACGCAAAAGCTCTCAAGACAGCCGTCACCGTCGCTGTCACGCTCACTCCAGAGCCATCTGTCAAATCTTTCAAGCACGGATCCGAGGTAATTCAGAAATTCCTTGTCTTCACCGAGAAGATAATACATGTTTAAAGCCGGCTCCGCAAAAAAGAAGCCCTGCATTTTATTGAACTCCGGAATGGGGACGCCGTCTTTTAAAGTGATGCTTCCCGGAAGCCTTCCGTCGCTGCGCTGCGTCTCCATGAAAAACAGGATATTGTCAAGCGCGGCACCGCTGTTGTCCCGCTTAAAAAACATCTCACCGCCCATCGGCTGGGTCTCAAGCCAGATCTTTTCATAGCCCGCGCCCTCAACAAGGACTTTACGCCCTCCGAAGTCACGGATGTTTCCAAGTATCCTGTTTTCGGCTTCGTCATAGAGCTTTTGCAGAAAAACATCTTCGGTTTTGAAACTTGTTTTATTCATCCTTTTAATCCGCTCGTTCCTATTCCCTGCACAAGATATCTGTTGAAGAACAGGAAAATGAGGAATACGGGAATCAGTGAAAGTGACGACATGGCAAACATCGAGCCATAGTCCGTTATGGATGAAGGGTCCGCAAACTGCTTTATCGCGAGCGATACAGGCATGAGCTTCGGCGAATGGATATAAAGGAGCGGTCCCATATAATCATCCCATTTCCAGTAAAACTGGATGATGATCGTGGTGATTATCGAAGGCTTTAAAAGAGGCAGTATTATCCTGAAAAACAGGCCGTATTTACTGCAGCCGTCGATCTTTGCGGCTTCGTCGAGTTCTCTCGGTATCCCTTTCATAAACTGCATCATCTGGTAGATGAAAAACGCCTGTCCGAAGAAATACGGGAGCACCAGCGGCACAAATGTTCCGACCAGCTTCAGCTTGTGCCAGATGAGGAAAGACGGGATCATTATTATCTGTCCCGGAAGCATCATGGTCGCGAGCATGCACGAAAACCAGAATCCTCTGCCCTTAAAGTTGATCCTCGAAAACGCGTAGGATACAAACGCAGAGCTTATCAGTGTTCCCGCAGTCGCAAGGGTCGTGAGTATTATCGAGTTTTTAAAGAACGTGGTAAAGGTGATGCCGCCAAAGCCCTTCCAGCCGGTTGCGAAGTTTGTCTTTATAACAGTCTTCGGAATGAGAGTAAGGCCGCCGTTAAGTATCTGCTGATTGTCCTTGAACGCGCCGCTTATCATCCAAAGTACAGGATATATCATACAGAACCCGAATGCAAGGACGAATAAATGATACAAAATCTTAAATATGATCTTTTTTGTCTTCATTTTGCCACCCCTTACGAATCAGCTTCCGAGAATACCCATTTCCGGGATGTCTTAAAGATGACAAAGGTAACAAGGCTCATGATCACAAGCATTACCCAGCTCATCGCGCAGGCATAGCCCATCTTTGAATATTTGATGGCATTGTTGTAGACATAAAGGGCATACATCATGGTGGCGTTGTTCGGCTTTCCCTCTGTGATTATCTGGGCCTGCGTGAACACCATGAAGGCAGATATCGTCTGCATGATAAGATTGTATAAAACAATGGGTGAAAGGCAGGGAAGCGTGATCTTGAAAAACCTCTGGAAGCCGTTTGCGCCGTCGATCATCGCGGCTTCATAATAGCTTTCGGGGATTTCCTTTAACCCTGCCGCAAAGATGATCATCGAGGAACCGAACTGCCAGACGCTCATGAGGATAAGCGGATACATAGCGAGCTTTTCGTCTCCGAACCAGTTAACTGCCGCTTCCGCTCCGAATATCTGCTTCCATACGACATTAAAAAGGCCTTTTCTCGCGAATATCTGCTTCCAGACAAGTGCCACCGCCACGCTTCCGCCGACAAGAGACGGGATGTAGTAAAGCGAACGGTACAGCGTCACCATCTTGCTCTTTCTGGTAAGGAGAAAAGCTACAAGGAGCGCGAACGTGAGTTTAAGCGGAACAGAGATGATCACATATTTGAATGTGACTCTTAAGGACTTTAAAAAGATGCTGTCATGAAAAAGCTCTTTGAAATTTTCAAGTCCGATGAAATGAATGTCTTTTGCGCCAAAGGTCATATCCGTAAAGGAATAGACAAACGAAGTTATCATGGGAATCAGTGAAAAGCCCAGGAATCCCAGGATAAAAGGCATTGCGAATACATAGCCCACAGTGTTGTCGTTGTTGAAAAACTTCCTTATGCGGTTTGCTGTTTTTCTTTGATCAGTCATGCCATACCCCATTACTTTACGGAGCACGTCCACGATCCCATGTGAACGTGCTCCGGTTTAATACTTTATGATCACTTAAAGAGTTTTTCGGCAGCCTCGTAAGTGAGCTTTGCTGCTTCTGCGGCTGTGATCTCACCGCTTACCACCTGCTGGATGTAGGTCCTGTAAAGGTCTACCACCTGATCCTGTCCGGCAGGGCTTAAAACATTTACTTTCTCAGGTGTCGGGAAGGTTCCGACAAGTGTTACATAGTCATACATGATCTTCTGTCCCGCAGTCGCGTTTGCGATAAGAGCGGTACGAACATCCTCGTTGATCGGGATACCGCGCTCGCCCTGAAGGACATTGTTGCACTCCGTGCTGTTCTGGAACCAGCTGATGAACTCAGCAGCTTCCTTTTTGTGCTTGGAATCCTTGGATACACAGAGCATCTGTGAAGACTGGATATTGGAACCTGCGTTTCCGTCCTTTGTTACTCTGGGAAGAGTTGCAAGAGCAAGTGTCCTGCCCTGCTTTTCGCATACGTCATAGATGGTCGGGAACTGGTTTACGGCAACCCATGTCATGCCGGCTTCGCCTGTTACAAGGAAATCGTTCTCAATGTTTGTGATCTCGAGCTCTGCGCCCGCATCGGGTGATGCTCCCTCTTTGATGAGATCCGCTCTCATCTGGATGTAAGGAGCGAGCATCTGAGGATCGGTAAAGCCCATTCCCGTGAGTTCAAGATTAAAGAAACCGTACTGTCCGAGGCTTCCCTGCTGTCCAATGTAGGTGGAGCAGCCTGCGTTAAATTCAGAGCTTGTAAAGCTTGATGTGCCGTAGTGGCCTGTTGCCGCTTTGATCTTTCTTGCAGCGTCCGCATAATCATCCCATGTCCAGGTGTCGGTAGGAAGAGGAACGCCTGCAGCCTTGAACATATCAACGTCATAAGCTATGCCATAGGTGTTGAGACCGTTTGAAAGGCCGATCTGGTTTCCTGCGGTATCCTGAGTGATCTTTAAGTAGGCATCAGAGATCTTCTTCGTGTCGATCGTGCCGTCTTTGATGAAATCGTTCAGGAAATAGATCTTTTCCATATAGTCCGGGAAGTTTCCGCCAAGCTGGAATACATCCCACACATTATCGGATGCCACAAGTGTCTTAAGCTTTGTGAAATAGTCGTCGAATGAGAAAAACTCATATTCGATCTTTACATTGGGATGAGCCTTTTCGTACATCTCAATGACCTGCACCGTTCTGTCGTGTCTGGTCTGGGAACCCCACCATGCCATCCTGAGAGTTACTTTTTCTTCTTCATTCTTTTTGTTGTCTGTTGCGGGTTTGGTAACGGTCTGCTCCTGTTTGGAGTCGTTATCCGTGTTCTCTGATGTCCCCTTATCGCCGCATGCCGTAAGAGATAATACCATAACAGCGGCAAGTAAAAAAGCTACAAGTCTTTTTTTCATAAGTTTTCCTGTCTCCTTTTTGTTTGTTGAAACCTGTCAGGTCATCGTGAGATCACCGGCCGTAAGATGTCACGTTTCCTGTTGTTTTTATTCTATAACCTGATCCGAAAAAATAATACCAAATATATATGTAGTTTAGTATATATATTACTGTTATTTTGTTGTTTAATTTACAATTTTTTTAGCCAAATGACATTATTTATGTAGTATACTATCAATATACATATTATTTTGACAAGAGTGATCAGGTATGATATCATCTGTTCAAGCGGGCTTTTGGAAAATAACGGTGTACGGATTTATCACAAAAAGGAAGTGTAAATAAAATGTATTCAGAAAAGAACAACGAAGGCATATTTGTTGAGCATGCTGTACGCACGCCGACATTCAGGATGAATTACGAGCATCTCCACTCCTATGTGGAGTTTTTCTGGCTTAAGACAGGATACTGCACATATTACGTGAACGGCAAGGAATTCCATCTCTCGCCGGGGGATATCTTTATTGCTGCGCCAGGAGAAAGCCATTGTACACGTTATGAGGGCACCGTGCTCTGCGAAAGGACTGTCATTTATTTTGATCTTCCCGTACTCGGGGAAGAATATCTGTCATCACACAGCGACCTCATCAGGAAGCTTTCGGTGTCCGGCAAAGTCCTTATGGTAAAAAAAGGCCTGGACCAGATAGATACTCTGATACAGGCTATGATGACCGAAAACAACATTCCCGATGATTATTCCTCGGAAAATATGGTGCTCCTTTTTAAGCAGATACTTCTCTGGATACAGCGCTACGGCATCTTTATCTATGAACAGGTGGATACAAGCACCGGTTTCGACGAGGATATCGAAGCCACGATGCGTTTTGTCGCGGAAAATTACGACAGTCTCATAACGCTTGAAGAGACTGCTGACAGAGTGAGCCTCAGCCCCACCTATCTTTCAAAAAAATTCAAGCTGGTCACAGGAAAGACCTTCAGCGAATATGTGAATTTCATTCGTCTCCGCCAGGCTACGCAGATGCTCCTCACCACCGATGATTCCGTTACCGAGATTGCGATGAAATGCGGCTTCAATTCAGGGAATTACTTCAAGGACTGCTTCAAAAAGAAATTCGGCGTCTCCCCGCGGACTTACAGGACACAGTCGAAAAATCATAGTTTTGAGTGAGTCAATGAGTGAGTCAAAAAGAACCGTCCCCATTGACTACTCATAGTATTGGTAAAGAATATCTAAAAGAGCTTTTTTGTTGTCATCGCGAAAAACATACACGGTTTCGTTACCGCTCTGATTTGTCCATAAATAATCTTCTTTGAATATGATTATTTCAAGCGGGCTATCGGCATCATTTGCAACTACTTTTATGTCAATTTCTTTGTGTAGTTTATTGATCAGCCACGGAAAAATGATAAAGTCATCAGAAAGGCGCGTATAAATATACTGCATGTCTGGATCAGCAAGTCCTATCTCTCCATCAGACCAAACATGCCATACTCTGTTTTTATGAAAACTAAAATCTGAATATTCGAAACTGCTGCTTGATGACACGCTTTCCAAGAACTGACATATTTCATCCCATTCTTCCGTATCGGTTAATGATAACATCGTATTATCTCCATTTGAACCGTAAATCACCACTTGTCCGGAAACCTTTTCTGTTTTTTTGTAACGGTTGTAATTCTTCAAGATACTCGACAACGGGTAGTGAAACGGCTCATTGTAAAGAGCATATGTAATTGTACATCCGGTAATAAAGCAAATAACCGAGATTAATATGGTAAATCCTAACGAAATCATGCGTTTGTTTTTTTTATTTGAGTAATTCATATAATATAACCTGTCTTTTTATCAATAATATACAGCGCTCAAATTAGTAAGTGCATTAGAAGCTTTAAATAAGTATACTTTAATATAATTTCCTAACCAATGGAATCCCCACTTTCCATATACAGTGCGTCAACCTCTGTTTTTAGAAAAAAGATATCAGGCAATTAAACTAATGTCAATATTATTTCAGAAAAGTATATATCCGCATGTAAAAAACTCAGGCCGCACTGCCATCATTCACAGCAGATCCGGCCTGAATTTTTTCGTTCTCTCTATGCTTTGTTCGTGTTTCCACTTTTCCACGTTTGCGTGATGTCCGGAAAGCAGTACTTCGGGCACTTTCATTCCGCGGAATTCTTCGGGGCGGGTGTACTGCGGATGCTCAAGAAGATTTCCGGAAAAGCTCTCGTAAATGGCGGAATCGTCGTTGTTAAGCACGCCGGGTACAAGTCGGGAAATGGTATCCATCATGACCATTGCGGGAAGCTCCCCGCCTGTCAGGACATAATCCCCAATGGAATAAAAGTCGGTCGCGACAAGGTCAAGCGCTCTCTCATCGATCCCTTCATAATGCCCGCAAAGGAATACAAGCGCGTCCTCTTTTGAAAGCATCTCGGCTTCTCTCTGATCAAAGCGTTTTCCCCAGGGGGTGAGATAGATCACTCTGTGCTTTCTTTCACCAAGCTGTTCCTTGATGTGCTCATAGCAACGCACCACAGGCTCTGCCTGCATCAGCATTCCTGCGCCGCCGCCGTAAGGATAGTCATCGACCTTTCTATGCTTATCAAGCGTGAAATCCCGTATATTCAATGTTGTGAGGTTAAGCAACCCTTTTTCCATTGCACGTCCTGTGATGCTCTCATGCATACAGGATTCGATCATCTCAGGAAAAAGAGTCATGCAGTAAAAATCCATACGTGCCTCAAATCAATAAACAAATTTCAAGATCATTATTTCAGTCCCGGGAGCAGGTGTATAGTGATCCTTTTGTTCTCAAGGTCTATCACACGTTTACAGTCCTCGATGACAGGAACCAATATTTCCTTTTTGTCATCAGTCTTAATCACGTATACACCGTTTGCAGCGGTCTCAAGTATATCATCGAGAACGCCGAGTCTTTTTGTGTCGTCGGTGTCCTCGTAAACGTCAAGTCCTATCAGGTCGCATACAAAGTACTCGCCGGGCGCGAGCGGCACAGCGTTTTCCCTTGTGACCAGAAGGTCCTTTTGTTTAAAGCGTTCAACGTCGTTAAGGTTATCATAGCCTTTGAACTTTAATATCGCAAGGCCCTTGAAATACTTAACAGATGTCACGGTAAGCTCCAAAAGCTCTTTACCGGTGTCGAGAAAGACCTGCTTAAGATCATCAAATCGCCTTATGTCATCCGTTGTCGGATAAACCTTCACTTCGCCGTGAACACCGTGTGTATTGCTTATCACTCCTACGCGGAGCATGTTGTTTTTGTCTTCCAAATGATTCTCCGATTAAAGCCAATGGGGAGTCAATGGGGACGGTTCTTTTTGACTCATCATTACATGATGAGTCAAAAAGAACCGTCCCCATTGACTCATTGATTCATATTGACTCACTGCTGAATTTCAACGAATACCTTTTTGTCGTCCTTTGCGGAAGCGGCCTTGACAACAGTACGTATCGACTTTGCGATGCGCCCCTGTTTTCCGATAACTTTACCCATATCGCTCTCGGCCACTTTAAGAGATACAACAAGAGCCTTGTCTGTTTCTTCCTCGGTAACGACGACCTCTGAAGGATTGTCAACCAGCGCTTTTGCGATGGTCTCAACGAGTTCTTTCATCATGATGAGATTCCTTCCTTTCGTCATATTTTGGCAAAACAAGACAAAACTACTTAACGCCTGCCTTCTTAAGGATGTTTGCAACAGTCTGTGTGGGCTGAGCGCCGTTTGCAAGCCACTTCTTAGCCTCTTCAACGTTTACGTTGAACTGTCCCTCGCCCTTGTTGTGGGTGGGATTGTAGGAACCGATCTCGGCGATAACGCGGCCGTCACGGGGTGTTCTCTCGTCAGCAACGACGATCCTGTACATAGGGATCTTCTTCTCTCCCATTCTTGTAAGTCTGATCTTTACCATAGTTTTTTTCCTCCGATGAGTGTTAAATGATTTATGTTATGAATATCACTTGCATGATAATACATATCGTGTCAGAACGGGAACCCGCCCCGTTTTCCGAGTCCGGGTCTTCCGTGCTTGTTGTTCATGAAGCCGGAAAGCTGTTTCATGGTCTTTTTCTGGTTTTCCACCATCTTTACAAGGCGGTTCACCTCTACTATGTCAACTCCCGCGCCCTGAGCGATCCTGCGCTTTCTTGAAGGATTCATGAGCTTCGGGTTTTCACGCTCGGCCTTTGTCATGGAGCAGATAATGGCCTCGGTGGTCTTGAATGCATCATCGTCTATATCGACACCCTTCAGTGCGCCCATTCCGGGCATCATGCCGAGTATCTTGTTGATGCCGCCCATCTTTTTCATCTGCTGTATCTGATCATAATAGTCATTATAATCAAATTCGGCCTTTTTCATCTTTTTGACGAGCTGCTTTGCCTTTTCCTCATCAACATCGGCCTGCGCCTTTTCGATGAGAGTAAGGATATCGCCCATTCCGAGGATGCGGTTTGCCATTCTGTCAGGATGGAAAACCTCGAGATCTTCGGGCTTTTCTCCCATACCCGCATAAAGAATGGGAAGCCCCGTCACGGCCTTTATGGAAAGCGCCGAACCGCCTCGTGTGTCACCGTCAAGCTTTGTGAGGATAACGCCTGTGAGCGGGAGCTTTGCGTTGAAGGTCTCGGAAACGTTCACCGCATCCTGACCTGTCATGGCATCGACCGTGAGAAGTATGTTTGTCATGTTGAAGCGCTCATTTATCGAGATGAGCTCGTTCATCATGTCTTCGTCTATCTGTAAACGGCCCGCGGTATCTACGATAACGGGGTTCATTCCGTTCTTTTTTGCATATTCGAGTGCTTCTTTGACGATCACGATGGGCTTTGTGTCTGTTCCCATTTCAAACACGGGAACATTAACTTTCCCTGCGCTCACCTTTAACTGCTCGATCGCTGCGGGACGATAAACATCGCAGGCTACGAGGAGCGGCCTCTTGCCTTTGTTCTTAAGCTGACCGGCAAGCTTGCAGGCTGTGGTCGTCTTACCTGCACCCTGAAGACCTGCCATCATGATGGTGGTCGTTTCGTTTGAAGGCAGGAACTTAAGCTCCGCACTGTCCGAACCCATGAGGCTTATGAGTTCTTCATTTACGATCTTTATGACCATCTGCGCGGGTGTCAGGGAGTTTAGCACATCGGTGCCTACTGCCCTTTCGGAAACGGAAGCGATGAAGTTTTTTACGACCTTGAAGTTTACGTCCGCTTCAAGGAGAGCCATCTTGACTTCCTTCATCGCGGCTTTGACATCGTCTTCGGATATCCTTCCCTTTTTCCTTAAGTTCTTAAAGACATTCTGCAGTTTTTCGGATAATGATTCAAAAGCCATTTATTCTTATCTCTTCGGTTATCTTTTCGAGTTTTCTGATGAATGCATCGGAGCATTTGCTGCTATGCGCAAGTTCGGAGATCTCATCGAGTTTGCTTGTGCTGTAGTCGTACTTTTCTGAAAGTCTCAACGCTTTTTCGTATTCAAGCAGTCTCTTTTCCGAACGCCTCAACGCATCATGTACCGCCTGCCGTGTCACTCCGTAGTTTTCCGCGACCTCTGAAAGTGAAAGATCGTTCATGAAGTGATCCGCGAACATTTCCTTTGTAGGGCTTTTCAAAAGTTCTCCGTAAAAATCAAAAAGCCTCGCATATTCAGCTTTTTCTTCAAGTTGTTCGATCAAATGATCCAATGCAGGGCCTCCGTGTAAAGTATTTTCCTTTACATCGCAACGGACGTTATATTAACATAAAACAAAAGTGCTGTCAAGCAAAAATATTGACAGCACGAAATATTTATTTTACAGGTCTTCCAAGCATTTTTTCAGCTGTTTTTGAGTCGTTTTCAAGCGCCTCTCTTATGCGTGAGCTGGACACGGGTTCACCCTTGTATTCTTCGCGTTTTACGACGAAAAGCTTAAACCCGAGTTCTTTTGAAAGCCGCTTTAACAGCGTCGTATCGCCTTCTCTGTCACGCCCAAAGCGGAAATCGTCCCCGCAGACCAGCGTTTTCATGTTGAGCTTTCCGACAAGCACGTCTTTTATGAAACGTGAGGGCTCCATATTCGCGTTTTCGGGCGTAAGGGGATACAATACCAGTATATCAACCCCGAGGTTCTTAAGAAGGTCTTCTTTTTCTTTCTCGGTGCATATGGGATGCTTCACACGGACGAAGTCTTCCGATCTTTTCACGGAAAAAGTGAAAACGACCGTTTTAAGGCCGTCACTTTTCTGTTTCATGGTCTCGATCAGTTTTTTATGCCCCACGTGTACGCCGTCAAACTTTCCGATCGTCACGGTCGAACCTTCATCGATCTTCAGTTTTTCAATATCCCGGACGATCTTCATCGTGTTTCATGCATCCTTTCATGAATAGACCTCGAGGAACATCTTATAGGGGTTGAATCTCCCGCGGCTACGGTCAAACCGGTATACTCCGCGGAATTCCCCTGCGGAATTGTATGCCCTGTAAAACTCTTTTATCGGTCTTTCAAATTCGGCTTCACGTTTTTTGATGGGGTTTCCGTTGTCTACAAGCTTGTCAAATTCAGGTTTTGTAGAAAGTATGTCATAGTCTTTGAAATACTTGTCGATCGGAAGGATGTGCTCGTCTATCGTCCCGTTGTCCTTAAAAGCCTGAATCTCCGAAAGCTTAAAAGCATCCTTTGCCTCAAAAATATCCGTCTTTGTCCTTATCAGCGCTTTCATGCAGGCGCAGCTTCCGATATCTGTTCCGAGGTCCCTGCAGAGGCTCCTGATATAGGTGCCTTTTCCGCAGACCACTTCGATGGACGCTTCCCTTAAGTTTCCATTCTCATCGGTCTCACATTCAAGAAGATCGATCGAATAGATCGTCACCGGGCGTTTTTCAAGTTCTTTGCTCTTTCCTTCACGCGCAAGGTCGTAAGAACGCTGTCCGTTTATCTTTATCGCGGAAAAAACGGGCGGAGTCTGGAGAATGTTTCCTATGTATTTTTCAAAGGCTTTTTCAAGGTCTTCTTTTTTTGCAAAAACGGGAAGCGTCTGTATAACGTTTCCCGTGATGTCCTCGGTATCGGTCGCTGTCCCGAAAAGGATGCGGGCCTCATAGACCTTTTTCCCTTCGTTCATCATGTCGCAGACCTTTGTTGCGGAACCGATGCATACAGGAAGCACGCCTTCCGCCATTGGGTCGAGCGTTCCGGTGTGTCCCACATGCCTTATCCCGATCATGCCGCGAAGCTTGGCTATCACGTCATGCGACGTGAAGCCCGCTTCTTTGTAGATGTTTAAAATACCGTTAACCATATCTGCTCCGTGGCGCATGCCACGGGGAGTCCCGTGGCTTAATCCTCAGTACTTTCTTCTTCCCTTTCGGGCATCTGTGCGATAACGTCGTCGATCTTTTTGCTCATGTCAACGCCGTACTCGATGGTCTTGTCAAGGATAAAAGTGAGCTCCGGTGTGTTCCTCATGTTCATGGAATGCGCGAGGCACCCGCGGATGAAGGACTTTGCGGAATTTAAGCCTTTTACGGTATTGTCCTGTTCCTCGGCGGAACCGAGCACACTTACCCACACCTTTGCAGTCTTTAAATCGGGAGCAACATAAACATCCACGATGCTTGTAAAAGGCGCGATCCTGGGGTCGTGAACCTCATCTCTTATGATCTGTGAAAGTTCACGCAGCACTTCCTGATTTATCCTAACGTTTTTAACACTGTTTTTTTTCATATCCGGTACCTCTTACTTTCTCGGCACCTCTACCATCTGGTAGAACTCGATCTGGTCGCCTTCGGCAAGATCGTTGAACTTTTCAAATACAAGACCGCATTCGTAGCCTGCGTTTACTTCCTTCACGTCGTCCTTGAAACGCTTTAAGGAAGCGAGCGGGCCGTCAAAGATCTGACTGCCGCCGCGTGTGATCCTTGCCTTGCTGCCGCGGACGATCTTTCCGTCAAGTACGAAGGAACCTGCGATGATGCCGACTCCGGATGCCTTGAACGTCTGTCTTACCTCGGCGTGGCCAATGATCTGCTCCTCGTAGATAGGCTCAAGCATGCCCTTTAAGGCTGCTTCAACGTCGTCGATCGCTGTATAGATGACGCTGTAGAGACGAAGGTCTACTTTCTCGCGTTCGCAGATGTCCTTTGCGGTGTTGTCGGGCTTAACGTTGAAGCCGATGATGATCGCGTTGGATGCGCTCGCAAGAGTGGCATCGGATTCGTTGATCGCGCCTACGCCGCCATGGATGATGCGCACTGCGACTTCGTCGTTTGAAAGCTTGACAAGACTCTGCTTGATGGCTTCGACGGAACCCTGAACATCGGCTTTGACGATGATGTTGAGTTCCTTGATGTTTCCGGCCTTGATCTCGGAGTAGAGATCGTCGAGCGAAAGCTTTGACTTGGTCTCTGCGATGAGTTTTTCTTTATTCTGAGTGATATATGCTTCCGCGATCTCTTTTGCTTCCTTCTCGGATGCGGTGCTTACAACGATCTCACCTGCATCGGGAACGGAATTAAGTCCGAGAACGGCAACAGGCATGGAAGGCGTTGCGGCCTTTACTTTTTCACCCTTGTCGTTTATGAGCGCACGCACTTTACCCATGGACGAACCGATAACGATGTTGTCGCCCACGCGGAGTGTACCCTTTTGAACAAGCACAGTAGCAACAGGTCCGCGGCCTTTGTCGAGCTGAGCCTCGACAACAAGACCTCTGGCCTTTCTGTTCGGGTTTGCCTTGAGTTCCATTACGTCAGCCGTAAGGAGGATCATTTCAAGGAGCTTGTCGATATTTTCGTGAGTCTTTGCGGAAACGGGTACGAAAACAGTGCTGCCGCCCCAGTCTTCGGCAATGAGCTCATATTCTGTAAGTTCCTGCTTAACACGCTCGATGTTTGCGCCGGGCTTATCGATTTTGTTTACGGCAACGATGATCTCAACGCCGGCAGCCTTTGCGTGGTTTATTGCTTCGATGGTCTGAGGCATCACGCCGTCGTCTGCGGCAACAACAAGTACCGCGATATCGGTGGAATTTGCGCCTCTCATACGCATCGCTGTGAATGCTTCGTGTCCGGGAGTATCGAGGAAGGTAATCTTTTCACCCTTTGCCTCTACCATGTAGGCACCGATGTGCTGAGTAATACCGCCCGCTTCTCTTGATGTGACGCTTGTGGAACGGATAGCGTCGAGAAGGGATGTTTTACCATGGTCAACGTGACCCATTACGCAGACAACGGGAGGACGTTTTACCATCTTGTCCTCTTCTTCGTCGGCCTCCTTAAGAAGCTCTGCGACCATATCGATCTTTTCCTCATGCTCGCAGATTATCTCATAATCAAGCGCGATGTTCTCGGCTTCTTCAAAGCTGATATCAGAGTTCAGGGATACCATCTTGCCTGCCATAAAGAGCTTCTTTACGATGTCGCTGCCCTTTATCTTCATCTTGTCGGCAAGTTCCTGGATGGTGAGCATGTCGGGAAGCTTTATGACCTTGATGGTCTCTTCCTGTACTTCCTGCTTAACAGGCTCGGGTCTGTGGAAAGCTCCGGCACGGTTAGGATCCTTCGCATTCTTGCCCTTTCTGCCCTGCATCTCGTCAAAATCGCCAAAGCGCTTGTCTGCCTTAGCCTTGTCCTTGGACTTGTCGGCACGACGGTTGTTGGAATTTTTGATGTTCTCAGCGATCTCGGGACCTGCGCTGCTCCTCTTTCTGGGATCTCTGGAATGAGATACAGGCCTCTGCTCGTCCTCGTCTTTTCCGCCTCCGAATCCCTGAGGTCTCTGTGAAAATCCGTTGTTCGGGCGTGAACCTCTCTGATCACGTCCCTGGCCGTTCTGACCACTCTGGCCGTAATTTCTCTGGCTCTGGCTTTCAAAAAGATTGCTGTGTCCGCGGTTGTTTCCGTCATAGCGGCTTCCGACTTCCTGATAATGATTCCTGTCGCCGGAAGGTCTCTGGTTGTTGTATCCGCCGCCCTGTCTGTTGTCGGGACGTCCCTGTCCGCCGTTTCCGGAAGGTCTTCTGTCGTTTGTGTTCCTGAAACCGGGACGGTCGTTTCCGCTCTGGGCGGGACGTGCAGTGGTCGGATTTCCGCGGCTTATAATATTAGGTCTTACGGGTCCTGCAATAGTCTTGAATTTCTTGTTGGGATCGGAATTTACGGCAACATCCGTGCTTAAAGGTGTGCCGCCGGGACGTCTTACGGGAGTCTCGGAAACAGTTTCCGTCTGCTCCTTTTTCTCCTTCTCGGGTTCCGTTTCGGGAGTTACGTTAACCTCAGGCTTTGTTTCCGAAGCCTTCTCCTTACCGCTCTCTTCATTATCGTTCTTACCGAGGTTCAATCCCGCGATGTTTTCCTGCATCTGTTCCTTTTCTTTTCTTGCTTTTTCAACAAGTTCTTCTTCAAGTCTGGCTTTTTCCTGTGCTCTTCTTTCGGCTTCCGCTCTTTCCGCGTCACGGCGCGCCGCATTTTCCTTTAAGGCTGCGCGCTTTGCCGCTTCGATGTCCGCCTCTGATGCGTGAACTCCGTGTATCAGACGGCTTCCGTCATCGGACGATATAGTGACACCGTTTATCACGCGAGGTCCGTTGTTTTTGTTCTGACCTCCCTGAGGGCGGTTCATTCCGTTTGAAGGGCGTCTCATTCCCTGAGGTCCGTCAGGCATCCTGCGCTGTCCCTGACCGTCGGGGCGTCTCATTGGCTGTCCCTGCTGAGGGTTTATCGTGCTTCTTCTCTCCTGCGGGCCGTCAAGCATCCTTCTCGGAGCGGGGCCTGCATTTATCTGGGAATGCTGTCCGGGCTGCGCGGGACGGCGGAGTGTCTGCTGGCCGTTACCGGGCTGGGGTCTTCCCTGATCCGGACGACGGAGCATTTCCTGTCCCTCGGGACGTTTTACAGCTCCGGGAGCCGCAGGTCTCTGCAGGGGCTGTTGTGCCGCCTGTGCAGGCTTTGCGGGCTGTTCTGCCTTTGCGGGTGCATTTTCTTTTTTGATAACGGGAGCCGCATCTTTCTTTTCGGGTCTGGCTTTTACTTCGGATGCTTCTTCCTTTGCCTTTGTTTCCTTTTTTGCGGGCGAAGTCTTACCGAAGTGTTCCTTCACCATCCTTATCTCATCGTCATCGATATTGTTCATGTGCGATTTTACCTGCACACCCTTTGAGTTAAGGAATTCGATTATCTCACTGTTTGAAACGTTTATTTCCTTTGAAATCTCGTGTATCTTAGCTTTTGCCATTAAGCGGGCTCCTCCTGTGTTTTCTCAAGGTTTGATAATTTTGTGATCAATGATCCTGCAAGACCTTCGTCCGTAACCGCCATCGATGATCTGTTCTCCTTACCGATGGCACGCGCCAACTCCTCCTTTGTGCCGAAAATAAATACCGGCACCTCATAAAATGTACATTTGTCACTGAACTTTTTCTTTGTATTTTCCGATGCGTCGGCCGCAATTATAACAAGTCTTGCTTCCTGGCTCTTTACCGCTTCCTCTGTCTGGAATTCTCCGGCCTTTATTTTTCCGGCCTTCATGGATATTCCGAGAAGCGATAAAATGCTTTTCTTCAAAGCCTCATCAGTCACTTTATCATCTCCTTAAGAAGACTCTCGTATATCTCTTCGGGGATCGGAACGCCCAGTGAGCGCTCTATCCCTTTCGATCTCCTTGCTTTTTCAAAACAGTCCTTGGAATCGCAGATATATGCGCCTCTTCCGTTCTGTCTTCCTGTCCTGTCTATCTTTATCTCGCCTTCGGGTGTCTTTATCACACGTATGAGCTGTGACTTGGGAAAGGATTCGTTGCAGCCTGTGCATTTACGTAAAGGTACTTTCTTTTCCGCCATTCTGACACCTCTCTTTCCTGTGATGGTCTATTGATCAGAACTGCTCGTCTGCGGGAGCGTCAAAGCTTTCTCCCGAAAAATCCTGATCGTAATCATTGAATCCGTCGTCTGCCGGTGCAGTTCCGTTTGCCTGGGATTCTGACTTTATGTCTATCCTGAAATTTGTAAGCTTTGCCGCAAGTCTCGCATTCTGTCCTTCGCGTCCGATGGCAAGCGAAAGCTGATAATCGGGAACGATGACTCTCGCAGTTTTTTCGTCATCTTCAACGGTAACGGAAACGACTTTTGCGGGGCTTAAGGAATTTTCGATAAAGATCGCGGGATCTTCGTTCCACACGATGATATCGATCTTTTCGCCGTGGAGCTCATCAACGATGGCGTTTACTCTTGCGCCGTTAACGCCTACGCATGCTCCTACGGGATCTACGTTCTCGTCCTTTGAATAAACCGCTATCTTTGTGCGCTGTCCGGCCTCACGTGAGATGCCCTTGATCTCGATTGTGCCGTCCGCGATCTCTGTTACTTCCTCTTCAAAAAGTCTCTTTACAAGCTCCGGATGAGTCCTGGAAACGGAAACCCTGGGGCCTCTGTTTGTGTTTTCAACCTTTGTGACATAGAGCTTTACACGCTCGTTACGGTAAAACTCCTCGCCCTTGATCTGCTCGTTTACGGGAAGGATGGTCTCAAGCTTTCCGAGGCTTACGATGATGTTGTAATTGCCCTTGTCGGGATCCTGGAAGCGCTGGATGACGCCTGTAACAACGTCATGATCTTTGCATGCGTAGCTCTCAAACAGGGCATTTCTCTCTTCCTCACGGATCTTCTGAACGATGACCTGCTTTGCTTTCTGAGCCGCAATACGTCCGAAATCCCTGGGTGTGACTTCGATGTTTACGATGTCACCGATCTCGTAGGAATTGTTGAACATGATGTCAGCCTTGGTCTTTGAGATCTGGAGTGCCTCGTCCTCGACTTCCTCAACGACTTCTTTCTCGGCATAAACCTTGAAAACGCCTGTATTCTCGTCGATCGTGACCTTGATGTTGTCGGATTTTCCGTATTCGTTCTTGCATGCGGTCACAAGTGAATTTTTTATCGCTTCGAGCATCACTTCCTTTGAGATGCCTTTCTGCTTTTCAAACTCGTCAAGAGCTGTGACTATCTCGCTATATTCGTTAGGCTGAGCCTTTGCGGTGGATTTTTTTCTGGTAGCTGCCATTTTTTTCCTTTTACCTCCGTTTTGTTTTTTCTGTATCTGTTTTTTGGTCTGTTTCCTTTTGATCTGTGTCTTACCTTGGTTTTATCTTAGAAATGAACTGCAAGATTGATCTTTGCGATGTTCTGCCTTTCAAAAATAACCTGGGATTCGTCCTCAAATCCGATCGTTATCGTCTTTTCGTCAAAGTCGTCAAGGTAGCCTGTGAATTCCTTCTGCCCATCTACAGCCTTGAAAAGCTTTACCTCAACCTCGGCGCCGAGGCTTCTTTGGAAATCTTTGTCTTTCTTTAAGACTCTTCCGAGTCCGGGGGAACTTACTTCAAAAATGTAGGACTCATCGATAAAATCTTTTTCATCGAGAAGGTCGCTCACGCGCCTGCTCACGGTCTCGCATTCGTTGATGGTGATACCGCCTTCTTTGTCAATGAAAACCCTTAGATAATACGTGTCTGCCTCTTTTACAAACTCGACGTCGACAAGCTCAAATCCGTACTCGTCAACTATCGGCTGTACCAGGGCTTCGGTCTTTGCAGCATAATCACTGTGCTTTCCCATAATGACCTCCATACCAAGAAATAAGAGTGGACTCGCATCCACTCTTACAACTAGTCAACTATTACTATTGATTGTTTAACATTTTTCAAGGCATTTGTCAAGCATTATTTTATCTGCGAAGCCATTATTTCCTTAGCTTTTTCAACGGCTTCGGATGCCTTTGAGGCATCTTTTCCGCCTGCCTGTGCCATGTTGGGACGTCCGCCGCCGCCTCCGCCGAGGATCTGTGCCACTTCACGGATGAGATTTCCGCAGTGAGCTCCCTTTGCGACAGCATCATCGGTAGCCATTGAGACTATGGATACTTTGCCGTCTTTTATACCCACAAAGAGCACAAATGCGCATCCAAGCTTTGCCTTCATCTCGTCACCGAGATTCTTTAAAGCGTCGCCCGCAGCATCGTCAATGATTGCGGCGATCATCTTTACGCCGTTCTTTTCGGTGACATTGTTCAGGATGTCACCTGCTGCGTTTGCGGCAAGCTTGTTCTTTAAATTCTCGTTCTCGTTCTTTATTTCCTTTATCTCGGAAAGAAGGGCTTCAACCTTCTTTACAAGGTCCTTGGGATCGCACTTTACTGCCTTTGCGGCTGCAAGAAGCATATCCTCCTGCTCTTTGTAGAACTTCAGAACGCCATTTCCGGTAATGGCCTCGATACGTCTTACGCCTGCAGCGATGCCGCTCTCGGAAAGGATCTTGAAGGAAGCGATGTCTCCTGTGTTCTTTACATGAGTACCGCCGCAGAATTCGATGGACCAGCCGCCAATGTCGACAACGCGGACGATGTCACCGTATTTCTCGCCGAAAAGCGCCTTTGCGCCTGTCTTTCTTGCCTCCTCGATGGGAAGCTCCTTTGTTACGACGTCGATGCGCTCTGCGATCTTTTTGTTTACTATTGCTTCGACCTTTTCAAGTTCTTCCTTTGTCACAGCGGCGCCGTGTGAGAAGTCAAATCTCAGTCTCTCGGCATTTACAAGGGAACCCTTCTGCTCAACGTGGTCTCCGAGCACTTCTCTTAAGGCTTCCTGTAAGATGTGCGTTGCTGTATGGTTCTTTGCGGTATCTGCTCTGTATTCCTTGTCTACATGGAGAGTAGCCAGCTCGCCGACTTTTACGGAGCCTTCCGTTATCTCACCGATGTGACCGATGCGTCCGCCGGGAAGCTTTATGGTATCTTCTACTTTGAAAACGCCGGAATCGGTCTTTATGATACCTTTATCGCC
>JAEEGF011945296.1_pt1 | contig 28292 bp, 23 predicted proteins | sample 9134171 | NCBI WGS metagenome assembly JAEEGF01 (sample SAMN16246542, study PRJNA631951) | gut metagenome | biome: gut microbiome; feature: rumen; material: AP-attached | host: Bos | place: Iran: Karaj | collected 2018-10 | reverse complement strand
CAGGTTAGGATGAGGCACTTAAGCTTCTTCGAACAAGAGTACTTTCACTTGAGCAGGCACTTGATTATCTCGACACAGACGAGCTTCTTGAGATAACACCAAAGTCACTCAGAATCAGAAAGAAGATACTTGATTCAAGACTCAGAATGAGAGCAAACAGAAACTCTCAGTAATTATATGATTTAAAAAGATAGTGTTTGGCGGCCTATGAGGCGCTATAGATGATAACAGGAGGTTAATATGAGAAATCTTACTATGCTCATGGACTTTTATGAGCTGACAATGGCAAACGGTTATTTTGTTAAGGGCTTTAAGGATACCTGGGCAGCATTTGATATGTTCTACAGGAAGAACCCTGACAACGGCGGATATGTTATAGCTGCAGGACTTGAACAGCTTATTGAATATGTTCAGAATATGAGATTTTCCGATGACGATATCAAATATCTAGAGAGTAAGAAGATATTTGATCCGGGATTCCTTGAGTATCTTCGTGATTTCAAATTCACAGGTACTATCGAGGCGGTTCCTGAAGGAACTATCGTATATCCAAACACACCGCTTGTAACAGTAACTGCGCCTGTTATCGAGGCTCAGCTTATGGAGACCATGCTCCTTATCTGCATCAATTTCCAGTCGCTTATTGCTACAAAAGCAAGCAGGATCTGCAGAGCAGCAGGAACAAGTGTTATCATGGAGTTCGGTGCAAGACGTGCACAGGGTCCTGATGCAGCTATCTATGGTGCAAGAGCATGCTATATCGGCGGCGTAAATGCAACTGCAACAGCACTTGCTGATATCAACTACGGCGTACCTGCAATCGGTACAATGGCTCACAGCTGGATACAGTTCTTCCCATCTGAATACGAGTCATTCAAGGCATATGCAGAGGTATTTCCAGATGCATGTACACTTCTTATCGATACATATGATATTCTTAACAGCGGACTTCCAAATGCTATCCGCGTTGCTCATGAGGTTCTTGAGCCGGCAGGCAAGAGACTTAAGGGCGTTCGTATAGACAGCGGAGACCTTGCTTACTTCTCTAAGAAGATCAGAAAGAGACTTGATGAGGAAGGCCTCAGAGACTGCAAGATCGTTGTATCAAACAGCGTTGATGAGTACCTTATCGATTCACTTCATAAGCAGGGTGCAAGGATTGATTCCTACGGCGTAGGTGAGAGAATGATCACATCTAAGTCTGATCCTGTATTTGGCGGTGTTTACAAGCTTGTTGCCGTTGAAGACACAACCAAGAAGGGTGAGAACGGAGAGAAGGTATTTATACCTAAGATCAAGATCTCTGAAAATATCGAGAAGATCACAAATCCTGGCAAGAAGAAGCTTTGGAGAATCTTCAGCAAGGAGACCGGATTCGGACTTGCAGACCTTCTTACTATGGAAGATGAGGTTGTTGACGGTGACGGAATCACACCTTTCGTTGACGAGCTTAAGCCATGGAAGAAGATGAGCTTCAAGAATGTTACAGCTACACCTCTTCAGGTTAAGGTATTTGAGAACGGTAATCTTGTATACAAGAATCCACCACTCGACGAAATCAGAGAGTTTGTAAAATACCAGCTTCAGAATACGGTATGGCAGGAGGAACAGCGTTTCGCGAACCCTCACATCCACTACCTTGACCTTTCAAAGAAGCTTTATGATGTTAAGCAGGAGCTCCTTTCATTAGGCGACGGAAGCGACCAGAACAGAGATTAATTTCTTGGCAATATTGGTTTTAATATTAACTTTTTTCTGTTGATAAAATACACCGAAAATGCTAAAATAATTCGAGGTCGTATGATGTGATTTCAATTATATGACCATAAAATTTGATATACTACCATATAAAGGATTTGGGGTCCTTTATGGGAGGGGGTTAACACTATGGGGATGACAGATGAAAATGCAACAGATCAGCAGATAAGCTATGATGAGTTTACTCTCAACTTTAAGCTTCAGGAGGATGTTCCTGTAGAACAGTTCGAGCTCAGTATGTTTAATTACGAGTTCGTAGGCAACAGGACAGTCTGCAATCTAAAGGTGGTTGACGGAGTCAGAGTACTTCAGTACAAGATTCCTGCAACACTTCCTTTGGAGCAGTTCCTCAGAAAACAGCTTTATAAGGGTGAGTTCTTATCAATACTTTCAAATATACTGAATCAGCTCATGTATTTTGAAGAGAATAAGATGCCGCTGAATAAGATACTTCTTAATGTGCATTATATGTATATCGAGCTTTCAACACTTGATATCCAGCTTATATATATGCCGGTTAATAAGAAGTTCCCGGACACAAACGTGACCAAGTTCATACAGACCTTCGTAAGTAAGGTTCGTTATGCAAATATGGAATGTGTCGAGACGGTTGAACAGATCCTTCATTATCTTGACAGCAAGCTGATGTTCAATCTGGCTGAGTTCTATCATTTCATTCTTTCACTCGAGGCTGAGACTATTCTTGAGGATGAGAAGATGGAGAACGAGAACGCAGATACAACAGTTCTTGTTAAGTCAGAGGATTATGAGAATCCTATCCCTTATCTTGTAAGAGTTAAGACAAATGAGCTTATTCCTCTTCTTAAGAAGGAATTCCTTGTAGGTAAGTCACCTGACGCTGATTATCAGGTTGTTGACAATAAGAGGATCAGTAGAAGACATGCAACCTTCACCATCAGTAACGGCGAGTGCTATGTCACAGATAACAATTCAACAAATCATACATTTGTAAACGGTAAGCTTCTTCAGCCGGGCATCGAGATCATGTTATCAAATGATGACTATATCCGTCTTGCAGATGAAGAGTTTAAATACTGGGTACGTTAAATGTAATATTTTACAAGAAAAAGCACTTCTCTCAGTTGTAGCAAAATACGCCTTCGAGAGGTGCTTTTTCTTGTTCAAAATTAATGGCATAAATCAAAATGACACTCTCTGAAGACGTATTTTACCGCATCTGAAGAAAGTGTCATTTTGTTATATTACTTATACATAATTACAACAGTATAGGACTTCCGGTCGATGAGAGTATATCTCATTGAACTGTAATGATAATCATTGACGAAGCGGGTTACGTAGGATGCCGGATCGCCGCTCTGAACAGCAGTTTCGATGTATTTGTCCGAATTAAACATCTGAGTCTGAACGCTTAACTCAAAATCATCGATAGAGGTGCAGATCTTTGAGGATACTTTGAAGTAGCTTTGGTCGGTTGCTGTAGCCTTCTCGGTGCGATCTCTGTTCCAGCTGTGATCAAAGGCTATCTCATCATCGCTTACATTAAAATATGCATGTGTTACGATGTTCAGTTCAACCGGATCATCCCAGGTTGGATCCAGATGATACCAGTCGCCGTTGATCTTCACAAGATTCCACGCGTGATTTTCATTCTTAGAAGTACCGACAACGATTTTTGAATCGATACCTACGTAGGTGAGCAGAAGAGCCATGGCTTCTGCATAACCACTGCAGACAGCAACATTATCAATAAGTGCGCCATAAGCTCTGAATTCATTTTCATCATCAGGGCTGCCAAGACCGTAAACACAATGATTTAGAAGATAGTCATGGAGGCGAAGCTCCTTCATATAATCCGTCATGCCACCTTTTGTGCAGCTGTCAGCTATTTCTTTAACCTTTGCGTAGAGAACAGCGGCGTCCTTATCATTTTCGGGTATTGGCGTACCGTGCTTTAAGAAGTCGTAAACATGTGTTGTAGTATTCTTTTTGATACTGAAGGTGACTTTAGCCTTGCCGGTCTCACAGTTGCCTGCCGTTCTGTATGTATCAACCGAACCGCAGATAGTAGGGATGTATTCGTTGATCTGTTTAAGCTGAGAATCCGGTACATGGTCAACAAACATCGCAACACTGTCGATATCGCCTTTATCAAGCTCGGCGGTTATGATATCGGCTACTTCTTCAAGGCTGTGAGCTGTCTCCAGCTTACGGTCGTCCAGCTTACCTTTGATAAAACCGGTTATAAGTATAGTAAGGTAGATAGCGGCAGCGATTATTAAAGAAAAAAGAAAAAACTTCAGAACTGTTTCACCGACACTGCCTTTATTATTCTTTTTCATATTGAGCTCCGTATTTTATATATTTCTAAATCTATATTGTATCAGTGATGGAAGGAAAAATACACCCTAAATTATAGCTGACATGCAAAAATATGTATATTTTTCACATAAAGAAAGCATGATGTTTAAAGAATTTATACTTGAAGTAAAAAATAACATGTTGTAAAATATTTTTTGCTTTGAAACTAAGCAGTAAATATCGGTTTCCGGCACCGCCGGAGCATAATCAGAGAGGACAAATGTATGGCACAGCTTTGGGGAGGACGTTTCTCTAAGGAAACAGACCAGCTTGTATATGATTTCAATGCTTCAATCACTTATGACAAGAGATTTCTGAAGCAGGATGTCAGAGGAAGTATAGCACATGTTACTATGCTTGCATCAGTTGACATTATTTCCAATGATGAGAAGGATCTGATCATCAAAACTTTAAATGAGATAGTAGAGGATGTTGAATCAGGAAAGCTTGAGATCACAACCACTTACGAGGATGTACACAGCTTTGTTGAGGCAAATCTTATTGACAGAATAGGCGACACCGGTAAGAAGCTTCACACAGGTAGAAGCAGAAATGATCAGGTTGCGCTTGATATGAGACTTTATATCCGTGACGAGATCACAGAGCTCCGCGATGACCTTAAGGAGCTTATGAAGGTCGTAAATAACCTGATGAAGGAAAATGTAGATACGGTTATGCCGGGCTTCACACATATGCAGAAGGCTCAACCTGTTACTTTTGCTCATCATATGGGTGCATATTTTGAGATGTTCAAGAGGGACAGAGACCGACTTTCAGATATATTTGACAGAATGAATTATTGCCCGCTTGGTTCAGGAGCTCTTGCAGGTACAACTTATCCGCTTGACAGAGAGCTTACAGCAAGGCTTCTTTCGTTCAAGGGACCTACAATGAACAGTATGGATTCTGTTTCGGATAGAGATTATCTGATCGAGCTTCTTTCTGCGCTTTCGACAGTTATGATGCATCTTTCGAGATTTTCTGAGGAGATTATCACCTGGAATTCAAACGAATACCAGTTTATCGAGCTTGATGACAGCTATTCGACAGGAAGCTCAATCATGCCTCAGAAGAAGAATCCTGATATAGCAGAGCTTGTAAGAGGTAAGACCGGCCGCGTTTACGGTGCGCTTATGACCATGCTTACAGTTATGAAGGGCATCCCTCTTGCATATAATAAGGATATTCAGGAGGACAAGGAGATGACCTTTGATGCTATAGATACAGTCAAGGGCTGCATCGTTCTTTTCACCGGAATGATCTCAACAATGAAGATAAATAAGGTTCGTATGAAGGACAGTGCTGCAGGCGGCTTCACAAATGCAACTGACGCAGCTGATTATCTTGTTAATCACGGCGTTGCCTTCAGAGATGCTCACGGCATCATCGGACGCCTTGTACTTAGATGTATAGAGCTCGGAGTCAGCCTTGATAAGCTTCCTCTGGAGGAGTATAAGAGCATCAGCCCTGTATTTGAGGAGGATATCTACAAGGCCATCAGCATCGAGGAGTGCGTTGCCAGAAGAAATACGATCGGTGCACCGGGTCCTGAGAGTATGAAGGACATCATCGCTAAAAATGACGAATATCTTGCGGCTAACTAAGCACCGCATATCAATAAATTCATAGATCTTGCTTTATGAAAGGGTGATATTATGAATAACACAACTAAGCAGAAATACGATCTTGCAGAGCGTATGCTGAAGGGAAAGATACCTGCTGAAGAGGTTCAGGTTATGACCGGACTTGATCTTGAAGTGATCAAGAAGCTTGAGGAGGATATCTCGCCTATGGTAAGGGATGCAAAGATACTTCAGGGACTTGACAATAAGGACCTTGATATCGGGGAGATCCTTTACGATACAAACGGAAACGATGAAGAAGCCGATAAAGATTATTAATTTCTTAGGCTTATAATATTTGTCGGGTTACATGATACATAAACTATATTTTTTAAGACATGAGGAGTTTAGAAAATGGGCGGATTTTTTGCTGCAGCATCAAAAGAGGATTGCGTATTCGATCTTTTCTTCGGAACAGATTATCATTCACATCTTGGAACAAGACGTGCCGGTATGGTCGTATATGGTAAGGACGGCTTCAACAGAGCTATCCACAATATAGAGAATTCTCCTTTCCGTACAAAGTTTGACAAGGAGATCAACCTGATGAGCGGAAATATGGGTATTGGATGTATTTCCGATTATGAACCACAGCCACTCATCGTTCGTTCACATCACGGAACATATTCAATTACAACTGTAGGAAAGATCAATAATACAGAAGAAATCGTTCAGAATATCTTCTCAAACGGCCAGACTCACTTCCTTGAGATGAGCGGCGGAGAGATCAACGCTACAGAGCTTGTTGCGGCAATAATCAACCAGAAGGATAATATCATCGAGGGTATCCAGTATGCACAGGAGCTTATCGACGGTTCTATGTCAATCATGCTTCTGACACCGAAGGGAGTTTATCTTGCAAGAGATAAGATGGGCAGAACACCTATCATCCTCGGTAAGAAGGAAGATGGTTATTGTGCAACCTTTGAATCATTTGCTTATCTTAATCTTGGATACAAGGACTACAAGGAACTTGGCCCGGGAGAGATTGATATCATGACACCGGACGGCGTAAGAATGCTTGCTAAGCCGGGCGAGGAGATGCGTATCTGTACCTTCCTCTGGGTTTACTATGGTTATCCTTCGTCAACCTACGAAGGCGTAAATGTTGAGGAAATGCGTTACAACTGCGGTAAGCACCTTGCTAAGCGTGATATGGAAAGCGGAAGAGATGCTGGAGTTGATATAGTTGCAGCTATCCCTGATTCAGGTACAGCACATGCAGTCGGCTACGCTAACGAGTCAGGCATACCTTTCTCAAGACCTTTCGTAAAATACACTCCAACCTGGCCAAGAAGCTTTATGCCTACTGTTCAGTCTAAGAGAAATCTGATTGCTAAGATGAAGCTGATCCCTATCCATGAGCTTATCGATAATAAGAGCCTTCTTCTTATCGATGACTCAATCGTTAGAGGAACACAGCTTGGTGAGACTACCGAATTCCTGTATGAGAGCGGAGCTAAGGAGGTTCATATCAGACCTGCATGCCCACCACTTCTTTTCGGTTGTAAATACATCAACTTCTCAAGATCTAACTCTGAGATGGAGCTTATCGCAAGACGAGTTATCTGTGAGGAAGAGGGTAATGATGTAGAGAGAACTATCCTCGAGGATTACGCAAATCCTGATTCAGACAGATATCATCTGATGCTTGATAAGATAAAGGAGAAGCTTGGCTTCACATCACTTGCCTTTAACAGACTTGACGATATGATCGAGGCTGTAGGAATTGATAAGAGTAAGCTCTGCACCTACTGCTGGGACGGACGTGAATAAATAGAAGCGGTCTAATATCAGGTTGACAATTTTATAAATATGATGTATAACAGGTGTTAGCACTCGAGACAGTAGAGTGCTAACACTATTTTTATGTAATATAAATATATGCGGTAAATATGTCTGTGAATAGTTCTATTTAGTAAACAAACATGCATGGTTTATCGCGGATACATAATAAATCTACAGAAAAGAGGTTGTATGAAATGGCTACAAAGCAGGGCAGTTTAACAATCAATAGCGAGAATATTTTTCCAATAATCAAGAAGTGGTTATATTCAGACCACGACATCTTTATAAGAGAGCTTATTTCAAACGGTGTTGATGCCATCACCAAGCTGAAGAGACTTTCCTCAATGGGTGAGGCTGATATTCCTGAAGGTGAAAAGTATAAGGTAACCGTTTACGCAAGTCCTATGAAGAAGACACTTACCTTTGAGGATAACGGTATCGGTATGACCGCAGAAGAGGTTGAGAAATACATCAACCAGATCGCTTTCTCCGGTGCTGCTGATTTCCTTGAGAAGTACAAGGATAAGGATCAGAATGATCAGATAATCGGTCATTTCGGACTTGGTTTCTATTCTGCATTCATGGTAAGTGATAAGGTTACTATAGAGACTCTTTCTTATCAGAAGGATGCTGCGCCTGTTTACTGGGAGTGTGACGGCGGAACTGATTTCTCCATGGGAGAGGGCGAGAAGGCTGAAAGAGGTACAAGGATCACACTTTATCTTTCAGATGACTGCCTCGAGTTTGCAAATGCCTACAGAGTTCGCGAGATAATCAATAAATACTGCTCATTTATGCCTGTAGAGATCTACTTTGTTGATACAGACGAGCAGGAGAAGAAGGCAGCAGAGAAGGCTAAGAAAGCTGCTGATAAGGCAGCAAAGAAGGCTGAGAAGGATTCCAAGAAGGAAGCAAAGAAGAAGGAAGAGGATGATTTCCTCGGCGGCTCATCAGATAAAAAGGATGAGAAAGCTGATGATGGCATAATCGATGCTGACTTTAAGGATGTTGACGAAGAAGAGGAAGAGGCTGAAAAGCCGGCTGTTCCTCTTAATGATACAAACCCGCTCTGGGTAAGAATGCCTGCAGACTGCAAGGATGAGGATTATAAGGAGTTCTATCAGAAGGTATTTCTTGACTTCAAGGAGCCTCTGTTCTGGATCCACCTCAACATGGATTATCCTTTCAATCTTAAGGGTATACTTTACTTCCCAAGAATCAACCCTACGGTTGATCAGTTGGACGGCAAGGTAAAGCTTTACAACAATCAGGTATTTGTTGCTGATAACATCAAGGAGGTTATTCCAGAATTCCTTCTTACACTTAAGGGCGTTATCGATTGCCCTGACCTTCCTCTGAACGTTTCAAGAAGTGCTCTGCAGAATGACGGCTTTGTCAGAAAGATTTCTGATTACATCACCAAGAAGGTAGCTGACAAGCTTATCGAGATGTACAAGAAGGATAAGGAAAAATACGAGTCACTTTGGGAAGACATTTCTCCATTCATCAAGTTTGGTGCTCTGAAGGACGACAAATTCCAGGAGAAGATGAAGGACTATATGATCTTCAAGAACATCGAGGGCAAATACATCACCCTTCCTGAATATCTTGAGGCTGCTAAGGAGAAGCATGAGAATAAGGTATTCTACATCACTGACGAGCGTGAGCAGGCTCAGTATATCGAGATGTTCAAGAATGCAGGAACCGACGCAATCTTCCTTACACATAATATAGACAATCCGTACATCACCAATATGGAGATGAAGAACGAAGGCGTTAAGTTCATGAGAATCGATGCTGATATCAACGAGGGAATAGTCGGCGAGGCACTTTCTGAGGAGACTGTTAAGGAGTATACAGATAAGCTTACAGAGAGCTTCAAGAAGGCTCTTGGCGTTGAGAAGATCAATATCAAGGTTGAGAATATCAAGGATGAAAATATCTCTTCAATGATCACACAGTCTGAGGAGCAGAGACGTATGGCTGAGATGATGAAGGCCTACAGCCTCGGAAATGGTATGGCAAATCCGTTTGGCGATGCAAAGTCCGGCGAGACACTTGTTCTTAATGCAAATAACAAGCTTGTAAAATACGTTCTCGAGAATCCTGAGGGAGAAAATACAGAAACAGTATGTGCTCAGCTTTACGACCTTGCAGCTCTCGCAAACAGACCGCTTGACGCAGATGAGCTTACTAAGTTTGTTGCAAGAAGTAATAAGATACTTACTATGATACTGGGTCAGTAATCATCAGTCTGCATAAGGAATCAGCGTAAAATATCATAAATTCACGTAATAAAATCAGTTTTACAATAACCCCATTATTTGATAAAATCAATATATGGGGTTATTTTTTCGTATTGGATCTTTCGGAGGTATTTTATGAAGCAATTCCAGTTTAATTACGAAAGTGAAGACAAGTTTATAAGCTCTTTGAAGAGGATTAAACAGTGGTGCAATTCCACTGTTGTTTCGAATGTGGTTTTCCAGATTTATACAGAAAGCCTGAATAAGAACCGCATCCAGAGTATTTGCAGCATGATCGAGAAGGAACTGCCGGATGCTCTGTATATAGGGTGCTCAACAAACGGTAATATCATCATGGGTGACAAGAGCGACTGGTCTATCAGCATCATCTGCACGATTTATGAATATCCGTCAACAAAGGTTACGGTGCTTCAATATCCTCTTAGCGAGAAGAATGCACGCTTTGTGGCAGATGACCTTTGCAAATATGTTGAAGAGAATAACTGGGTTAAGTCCATTCTAACAAATACCACTATGCGCGGCATGTCTATGACGAATTATTGCAATTACCTCAGCGCGCTTCCTGAAGAGATAGTATTCTGCGGAGGCGGAGCCTTTTCTGAAGATATAAATGAGAATGATGCATTTGTATTTTCATCAAGCGGTTCGATCTCTGATCATGCAGCAGTATTTCTCCTTACAGGCGGTGATGATTATTATGTCAAAGCCCTTCATGTTACAGGCTGGAAGCCTCTTGGAAGGAGTCTTATAGTTTCGAAGGCCAAGGAAAATATCCTTTATCAGCTTGACGGAAAGCCGGCTTATGATACCTATTACAAATACCTGAATATCAAAAACGACGATAACTTCTTTACGAATACACTTGAGTTTCCGTTCCTTTACGAGCTGAACGGACTCGACATACTACGCGCACCGATAGCCTGCAATGATGACGGCTCAATCGTTATGACTGCCGATATCGCGGAAAATGTCAAAGCAAGAATAGCCTATGGCGATCCGTGGACTATCCTTGAAAACGTTTATAATGCCGCAACTCAGTTCCAGGATTTTATCCCTGAGACCTTTAATATTTTCTCCTGCGCAGCAAGGAGAACCTTCTGGGGCGATGATGAGATAGGCACAGAAACCAAGCCTTTCCAGTCTCTGGCACCAACCTCAGGCTTCTATACCTCCGGCGAGTTCCTGCGTAACGGTGAACATGTTAATCAGCATAATGTTACACTTGTTATCGAGGCACAGCGAGAGGGGGATATCGGAGGTAAGGAAATACCTCAGATAGATATGGATACGGATGAATTCTCGGGCAAGGTTTCCATGATTAACCGACTTGCGACCTTTATACAGGCTGCAACAGAAGAACTTGAGGATGCCAATAAGAGACTTGAGATGCTTGCTATTTCAGACCGTATGACAGGACTTCTTAACAGATCCGAAATACAGCACAGGATCACGAGAAAGACCAAAGAGCTTGAAAAATACGCTGCAAACGGTTTTTCAAAGGCGGGTGCTTCTCTTATTATGATGGATATAGATAACTTCAAGTCTGTAAATGATACTTATGGACATAAGGAGGGTGACGCGGTACTTATCGGACTGTCGGATATGCTTAAGAAGACGGTTGAGGAACTTGCTCCTGATGCTCAGATCGGCAGATGGGGCGGAGAGGAGTTCATGGTACTCTGCCCAAGCTTCAACCAGAATCAGGCAATAGAACTTGCTGAAACCTTCAGGAGAAGATTCTCTATCATAAAGTTCAAGGAAGCAGGCTGCAGAACCATGAGTCTGGGCGTGACAGAGCTTATAACCGGTGAGAATTCCGATATCTGCTGCGTAAGAGTAGATGAGGCTCTGTATCAGGCAAAGAATACCGGAAAGAATAAAGTTGTAATCATAGAATAACTTTTAAAAATAATAGTAGCTTTTTATTCAGATTCGTGTTTTAATGTAAGCAGAGATTTCCCACATATTGTTAATATACAGTATGTGGGAAATAAAAAGAAGTAAGTGAAAACGATTACAACATATTTACAATATACATGGAGGTAATATGGAAGATAAGAATTGGGACAAAACCTTCAAGGAAAGAATTGAGAGACATTATAACGAGATGAAATGGTTATATGCAGAGCTTTACAACAATGACCAGCAGGCCTTTGATTATTTCTGTGATATGCTCTATCACTTTTATGAAGAGAGAAGCGACAGGCTTAAGCTCTGGGATCTGGGAAGAGAGGTTGTGCTTGATTGGTTTTCCGGAAATGACATGATCGGAATGCTGATGTATACCGACTGCTTTGCCGGAAATCTTAAGGGTGTAAAAAAGCATCTTGATTATATTGAAGAATGCAATGTCAATTATATTCATCTGATGCCGCTTCTTTGCAGTCCGGAAGGTCGAAGTGACGGAGGCTATGCGGTATCGGACTTCAGACAGGTTCAGCCGAATCTTGGTACCATGAAGGATCTTGCCGATCTTTCGGAAGCCTGCCATGAAAGGGGCATAAGTGTATGTCTGGATTTCGTAATGAATCACACCAGCGAAGATCATGAGTGGGCAGTCCGGGCAAGAAAAGGCGAGAAGGAATTCCAGGACAGATATTTCTTCTATGATAATTGGGATATTCCGAACGAATATGAGAAGACTGTTCCACAGGTATTTCCGACGACAGCTCCGGGAAACTTTACCTGGTGCGACGAGGCTAAGAAGGTTGTAATGACCTCTTTCTATCCGTATCAGTGGGATCTAAATTACAGGAATCCGGTTGTATTTAATGATATGACCGCAAATATGCTTTATCTCTGTAATCAGGGAGTGGATATAATCAGACTTGATGCGGTTCCTTATATCTGGAAGACTCTGGGAACGGACTGCAGGAATCTTCCACAGGTTCATACACTTGTGCGTATCATGAGAATGGCTGCCGAAATAGTATGTCCGGGAACTCTTCTCCTGGGAGAGGTTGTTATGGAACCTTCGAAGGTTGTTCCTTATTTCGGAACGGTGGATAAACCGGAATGCCATATGCTTTACAATGTTACAACAATGGCAAGCACCTGGCATACGGTTGCAACAAAGGATGTTAGGCTTCTGAAGCATCAGCTGGGCTTAGTTTTTGCGCTTCCGAAACAGTATGTGTTTCTTAATTATCTTAGGTGTCATGATGATATCGGCTGGGGACTTGATTATAACTACCTTAAGCAGTTCGGCATAGAGGAGGTGGCTCATAAGAAATACCTGAATGATTATCTGAAGGGCGCCTGGTACGGAAGTGATGCAAGAGGCGAGCTGTATAACGATGATCCAAGGCTTGGAGACGCAAGGCTCTGCGGAACAACAGCTTCTCTTTGTGGAATAGAGGCAGCTGAATATGAAGGTCGTGAGGATAAGCTTGATAAGGCTATCAAACTGGATATAATGCTTCATGCATTTCTCTTTACGCAAAGTGGTATACCGGTTCTTTACAGCGGTGATGAGATAGGTCAGAGGAATGATTACGGCTATCATAATGTGCCGGATAAGAGAGAGGACAGCAGATATCTTCACAGAGGTGCACTTGACTGGAAGAGCGCGGCAAATAGAAAGAAGAAGGGTACCAGAGAGCAGAGACTCTTTGATGCGATAGGTACTCTTGCAAAGCTGAGAGCTGATAATAAGGTATTTGAGAATGAAGCTGTAACATGGATAGTTGAAGCTTATAATGATCATATACTTGGTATCGGAAGATACTACAGGGGTGAGAAGCTTATCGCATTGTTTAACTTTAATGACAGGGATGAAACTGCATGGATAAATGAGGAGGAAGAATATACAAATCTCCTGACCGGTGAAAAGGTAATTGCCAAGGCGGTCGGAGTCCCAATGTATGATTTTGTATGGCTATATACCAAGTTCTGATTGAAGTGTTTTAGATTATAAATATAATATATTTGATTGTTTTAAATTAAAGGAGTGCTTCATTATGACTATTAAAGAAGTAGCCGAGATGGCCGGAGTTTCGACAGCAGCCGTAAGCAGGTATTTTAACGGCGGTTCGCTGAGCGAGGAGAAAAGAAAGAAGATCAAGAAAACCATAGATAAAACCCAGTTTACTCCTAATGCGCTTGCGCAGACTATGAGGACCGGTAAGAGCGGACATATTGGTGTTATCATACCGGATATTAAATCACATTCAATGTCAAGAGTACTTACAGGACTTGTATCCAGTCTTGAAAATGATAATTATTATGTTTTTATTGGATGTACCTACGGAGAAAAGGAAAAAGAGGTTCAGTTTATAGAGACTATGCAGCGCGGAAGTCTGGATGGAATAGTTCTTATGGGAACGGTCATGACACCACATCTTAAGGAGACCATAAACGACTGCAAAATACCGGTTGTTATTACCGGACAGAACTTTAAGGGGCTTACCTGTGTGTATCATGATGATGAAAATGCAATGCATGATATGGCTGAGCTTGTTCTAAAAAAAAGGAAGAAGGTTGCGTTTATCGGTGTGAATGAAGCTGATACAGCTACAGGAAAATCCAGAAGGAAGGGCGTTGAGAAGGCATTTACAAATAACGGCCTTGACTTCTCGAAGGCTCCATGTGAGACTGCAAGTTTTACCGCAGAAAGCGGTTATGAAGCCGGAAAAAGACTTGTTGCAGCTCATCCTGATATTGATGGCGTTATCTGTGCTTCAGATCATATAGCTCACGGCGTTATGAGAGCATTCAAGGAAGCAGGTAAGAAGATACCGGAGGATGTCAGCGTTACCGGAGTAGGCGACAGCTGGGCTGATATGATATCCGAGCCGCAGTTAACAACGGTAGGGCTTTACTATGAAGACTGTGGAAAGATTGCAGGTAATCTTCTGCTTGAAATGATTAATGATCCTGACAGATCAGGCAGGATAAATCAGATCAAGCTCGGTTATACCATAATTGAAAGGGGGTCGATCTAGTAGATGAAGCTTATTTTCGTAGATATTGACGGTACACTTACGAGACCGGGTGAGAATACCCCGCCCGAAAGTGCTCTAAAAGCTATAAAAGGAGCGCAGGAAAAGGGAAACAAAGTATTTCTGTGTACCGGAAGAAATCTGGATATGCTGAGACCTCTTCTCAAATACGATTTTGACGGTGTGGTTGGCAGCAGCGGCGGTTATGTTACTGTCGGAGATGAAGTGCTTTATGATTGCCCGATGACAGATGAGCAGAGAGACACCGCGCTGAAAGCACTTCATGAATTCGGTGTATTTTGCACAATTGAAGCGAAGGACGGCTCTTGGGGTGACGAAAATATGGGTGACTTCCTATCACAGCAGGGTGAGGGAAACAGCGAGATAGAGCGCTGGAGGAAGGCGCTTTCCGAGAATCTGGGAATAAAGCCGATGCATGAATATGACGGCAGTCCGATATATAAAGTCGTTATCATGTGTACCAAAATGAAGCAGCTTGATAAAGCAAGAAGCCTGCTTGAGAAGGATTTTACTTTTGTACTGCAGGAGGTCAAAGCTCATAATTGCCTGAACGGAGAGCTTGTTAACAGAAAGTTTGATAAGGGTCTGGGAGTAAGACTTATAGCCGAACATTTTGGCGTAGGAATAGAAGACACCTATGGCTTCGGGGACAGTATGAATGATCTCGAAATGATCCAGACCGTGGGCAAGAGCGTTTGTATGGAGAATGGCGCAGAAGCCCTGAAGAAAGTTTCTGATATGGTATGTCCGTCGGTTGATGATGATGGGCTGCTGAAAGCATTTGAAATGCTTAATCTATGCTGAAGTATTAATTAAATGTTTCTTGCAATATATTATGTTATAGAATATAATGAAGGTGTATTGTAAACGATTACAATTGTTTTACAAAAGGAGGCGGGAAGATGGCACTAGATTACAGAAAATGTGCAGAAGAGATCGTTGCCAATATAGGCGGACGAGAAAATGTTGCACAGGCAGCGCATTGCGCTACAAGACTCAGGCTTGTTATCAAGGATAATGGAAAAATAAAAAAGTCTGCTCTTGAAAATGTCGAAGGTGTTAAGGGAATGTTCGAGAATAACGGACAGCTCCAGCTTATCATCGGAACAGGAACTGTTAACAAGGTTTACGACGAATTCCTTGCTGTGACCGGAATGTCAGCTGCGACAAAGGATGATGTCAAGGCGGCAGCTGCTGCGCAGCAGCCGGTATGGAAGAGAGCGCTGAAGTCTATCGGTGATGTATTTGTACCTATCCTGCCGGCAATCGTTGCATCAGGTCTTATGATGGGACTTGTAGAGGCACTTGGTAAATTCATACCATCCTTCGAGGGGTCTGACTGGTACGGTTTCCTCGACATGGTAGCAAATACAGCTTTTGCATTCCTGCCGGTTATCGTTGCAGTCAGTGCGGCAAGAGTATTTGGAGGCAACCAGTTCCTCGGTGCCGTTATCGGTCTTCTTATGATCCATGGTGGACTTCTTAACGGTTGGAACGTTGGTAGTGAAGAGGCTATTAACAGCTTCTTCGGTATAACCACAGGTAAGATACCTACATGGAATCTCTTCGGTAATCTCAAAATTGGCGGATACACACTGGGTTCAATCTCAAGACATGGCTACCAAGGACATGTTATTCCGGTAGTTATAGCAGTATGGCTGATGTGTAAGCTTGAAAAATGGCTGCATAAGCATACCCCTGAGATGCTCGACCTCTTTATAGTTCCGCTGGTAACTGTATTTGTTACAGCACTTGCAACCTTTATAGTTATCGGACCTATATTTGCACAGCTTGAGAACTGGGTTCTCGACGGAGCAAAGGTTCTTGTTAAGAATGTATTCGGAGCAATGATCATGGGAGCTATTTATCCGCTCACGGTAGTCATGGGTCTCCATCATATGTATAACGTTATCGAGGCCGGAATGTTGTCGAGTGCGGCCAAGCTTAATACCTGGATGCCGATCGCATCAGCAGCAAACTTTGCACAGTTTGGCGCCTGCCTTGCAGTTGGTATCAAGGCAAGAAATATGAGAACAAAGTCTGTAGCGGTTCCTTCTTCGCTTTCAGCAGCACTCGGTATCACAGAGCCTGCAATATTTGGTGTTAACTTTAGATTCATGAAGCCTTTCCTTTGTGGTATGGCAGGTGGTGCAGCAGGTGCTGTATTCGGTGCCATAACCGGAATAGGCGCTAAATCATACGGTGTTACGGGTATCCCGGGATATCTGACGATTGACAATCAGCTTCTATATACGATACTTCTTCTGATCGCCGGCGGCGTTGCATTCGGACTTACATGGTTCATATGGAGGGAAGAGCCGGCTGAAGGCGGAGTAGATGTTGCTGAGAAGGCTGCTGCAGGAGCCGGAGAGGCTTGTGAGCTTCCAGGTGCCGTAAAGGCATCCGGCGAAGAAGTCACAAAGAAGACTGTTATCAGCAGTTCAGCAGGAGAGATAGCACTTCCTACACCGGGCAAGGTTATTCCATATACGGAAATACCGGATCCGACTTTCGCTTCAGGCGCTCTCGGACAAGGTATAGGAGTTGTGCCTTCGGAAGGCGTTGTATTTGCACCTTATGACGGTGAAATATCATCAGTTGCAGACAGTAAGCATGCGATCGGTATCACAGGTGCTGAGGATCAGGAGCTCCTGATCCATGTCGGAGTTGATACGGTTGAGATGAAGGGTGACGGCTTCAAAACCTTCGTTGAAGAAGGCGATAAGGTTACAAAGGGCCAAAAGCTTATGGAATTCGATATCGAGAAGATCAAAGCTGCAGGCCACCCTGATACAGTAGTTGTTCTTCTTACAAACAGCGACGATTATGATGATGTAAAGTTCGGAGATATTTAACAGTATAGTTTCCTGACGGAGAGACGAATTAACTCCGGCAGGATGATATAAAATATCCGGAGTGATGCCGGATGATAAATAATAAAAACAGGAGGAAAACACAATGAAGGAATTTAAGTATGTTATCACAGATGAAGTAGGTATCCACGCACGTCCGGCAGGTCTTCTGGTTAAGGAAGCTAAGCAGTATGCAAGTACTATAACAATCATTAAGGGCGATAAGAGCAGCAAGGCTACATCTCTTATGAAGCTTATGGGTATGGGCATCCTTAAGGGTGATGAGATCACTGTTCAGGTTGAAGGCGATGACGAAGAAGCAGCAGCTGCAGCTATCGAGAAATTCCTTGCAGAGAATCTCTAAAATACATACGTTCTTTAGGAAAGGAAATAGATTATGATATACGGAGCACTTGAAGCCGGCGGGACTAAGATGGTCTGTGCTATAGGTAATGAAGAGGGAAAGATACTTGAACAGATATCTGTTCCTACGATTACTCCGGAAGAGACTATGCCGGCTATAACTGATTATTTTAAGGGGAAGAATATTGCAGCACTGGGTGTTGCATGTTTCGGACCTATCTGTGTTGACAAGTCTTCGCCTGATTATGGTCATATATTGAAGACTCCTAAGCTTGCGTGGGCTGACTATGATATCGTCGGTGCTTTGAAGGAAGAACTGGGTGTACCGATAGGTTTTGATACAGACGTTAACGGTTCACTTCTCGGCGAGGTTACCTGGGGCAGTGCCCAGGGACTTACTGATGTGGTTTATATAACTATTGGTACAGGCGTTGGCGGTGGTATCCTTTCGGGTGGTAATATAGTTCATGGCATGCTTCATCCTGAGATGGGCCATATGGGCCTTGTGCCTGCACCGGGTGATGATTATCCGGGCAAATGTCCTTTCCACGGTAACTGTCTGGAAGGAATGGCCGCGGGTCCTGCAATCAGCGACAGATGGGGCGCTCCGGGCAAGGATCTTGTAGACAGGGACGAGGTTTGGGAGCTTGAGAGCGAGTATATAGCTCAAGCGATCACCAACCTTGTATTTATCCTGAGTCCGCAGAAGATAATTCTTGGCGGAGGAGTTATGCATCAGATGCAGCTTTTCCCACTCATCAGAGAGAAAGTTCTTGAGAAGATAAACGGCTACATCGTTACCAAGGAACTTAAGGATATGGATTCCTATATCTGCCCGGCAGGCTTAAATGATGATCAGGGCATAATGGGTGCTGTGAAGCTTGCAATGAATGCTGAGCAGGAAACAAGATTTTTCTAAGAGAGTGTAGCGGGAATCGTTGGAGGTGTCAGCATATGAGAGAATGGACAAGAGAAGAAAAATACAGGTCTCTTCGTGATCCTCAGGAGCTTCTGCCTCTTTATGAGAAGATTAAGGAATCTGAATACAGGCAGACGTATCATAATCAGGCGGTAACCGGTCTTATGAATGACCCGAATGGCTTTGTCTGGCATGACAATAAGTGGCATCTCTTTTATCAGTGGTGTCCATGGGGTGCTGTTCACGGGCTGAAGCATTGGTATCATATCGTGTCGACAGATCTTGTTACCTGGAAGAATCTCGGGCTGTGCCTGATTCCTGACCAGGGAGACGGATATGATAATAAGGGCGTTTACTCAGGCTCGGCCATGCCGATAGATGATAAGATATATCTGTATTATACAGGTAATCACAGAGATGAGGACTGGACCAGACATGCATACACTTGCCTTGCAAGGCTTTCAAAGGATGGCTGGGTTGAGAAATATCCGCTTCCTCTATTCGGTGAGAACCCGAACTATACGGAGCATCAGAGAGATCCGAAGATAATCATCAGAGAAGACAGTGATATTTATTATCTGATGATAGGAGCCAAGACGAAGGATAACAGAGGCTGTGCACTTATCTATAGCTCTGATGACCTGCAGCGCGGCTGGAATTTCATGAGTGAACTGAAGGTACCGGGCTTTGAAAACTTTGGCGATATGTGGGAATGTCCGACCATAGAGCATATCGGCGGAAAGGATGTACTCCTTTTCTGTCCGCAGCATCTGACGATTTCGGGACGCGGAAACAGCCAGCATCATAATGGATATATTCTCGGCTTTATGGATTGGGACAAGCTGACCTTCTTCCCGGAAGGACAGTTTCATGTGCTTGATTTCGGCTTTGACTCATATGCGGCAGCCTGCGCAAATAATATCCAGGACAAGGATAAGGCGATACTTATCGCATGGATGGGGCTTCCGGATGCTGCTTATCCTACAGACGAAGAGGACTGGTCGGGGTGCCTGACTCTTCCGAGAGAGCTTACCGTGAGAGGAAGAAGGCTTATTCAGAAACCGCTTCCTGAAATACGAAAGCTCAGGGATGAAAGACTTGATACGGAGTGTAACATTAATGGCGCATTTAAGCTTCCGAGAGCGGCAGAGATCGAAATTGACTGCCGAAAGGGCGCGCATTCTGTAAATGTATTTGCTGATGAGAACGGAGAAGGCGGCATACATATCAGCTGTAATGAGGATCAGACTATGATCAGCGTTGACAGGAGCGGTATGAAGCAGAGGTTCAACTGTGATGACGGTGAGGTAAGGGAAAGGCCTTTGGAGAACGGGCTTTCGCATCTTAGGATATTTATCGACAGCAGTTCGATAGAGATTTTCGTGAACGATGGGGATGCTGTATTTACCAGCAGGGTGTTTCCTCTGGAGAGTGAGCATTTCTGTAGCGTTACAGGTGATTCGTTTACTAAGATGTGGAGCATGAAGAGAGCTATTAAAGAGCAGTTCCTTGTGTAGCTTTTCTTAGAAGGAGAAGGAGGATTACGGAGAATGGTGATATATAGTGGCAAGGCGGTGTTCGGGGGCATAGCTATCGGACACATCAGCTTATATAAAAAGGACCAGCAACAGGTTAAGAGAAATAAGATTGAGGACGCTTCAGCTGAGATTGCAAGATACCATGCTGCCAAGGAAGAAGCCATCGCACAGCTTCAGGCCCTCTATGAGAAGGCTTGCAAAGAGGTTGGCGAGGCAAGTGCCGAGATCTTCGAAGCTCACCAGATGATGCTCGAGGATGAGGATTACGTAGATTCGGTTGAAAATATCATTACAACGCAGATGGTGAATGCGGAATTCGCTGTTGCGCAGACCGGAGACAATTTCGCTGAGATGTTCTCAAATATGGAGGACGAGTATTTCAGAGGAAGAGCTGCGGATGTAAAGGATGTTTCAGAGAGACTTATCACCGTCCTTTCCGGAGGAGGCGCGGCTGAGATAGCTTCCGATGAAGCTGTTATCATAGTTGCCGACGATCTTGCACCTTCTGAGACGGTACAGCTTGATAAGGATAAGATACTTTCCTTCGTTACGGTTCATGGATCGGCAAACAGCCATACAGCAATCCTTGCCAAGACTATGAGCATACCTGCAATGATAGGGACAGATATCCCGCTGGATGATGAGATTAACGGCAGGATGGCAATAGTTGACGGCTTTGAAGGCAGGGTTTATGTTGATCCTGATGAAGAGACACTCGCAGTTAAAACAAAGCTTCTAAATGAGGAGCTTGAGAAGAAGGCGCTTCTTGAGCAGCTGAAGGGTAAAGAGAATATTACTCTCGACGGTCAGAGGATTAATATTTACGCAAACATCGGAAATACAAAGGATCTGGCACTCGTAATGAAGAATGACGCAGGCGGTATCGGACTTTTCAGATCCGAGTTCATCTACCTCGGTTCGGAGGATTATCCGACAGAGGAAGAGCAGTTTGCGATATATAAGACCGTTGCAGAGACTATGGCTGGCAAGAAGGTCATCATACGTACACTTGATATCGGTGCTGATAAGCAGGCGGATTATTTCAAGCTTCCGGAGGAGGAGAATCCTGCTCTCGGACTTAGAGCTATAAGAATATGCCTGACCAGACCGGAAGTATTTAAGACGCAGCTCCGGGCAATACTCAGGGCTTCGGCTTATGGTAAGGTATCCATCATGTTTCCTATGATCATCTCGGTTAACGAGGTGCTCGAGATCAAAGAGATAGTTGCAGGCATCAAAGCTGAGCTTGACGACGAAGGCTTTGCATACGACAAGAATATTGAGATGGGTATCATGATAGAGACTCCGGCATCTGTAATCATTGCAGAGGAACTGGCGAAGGAGGTTGACTTCTTCAGTATAGGAACAAACGATCTGACACAGTATACGCTGGCTATCGATCGTCAGAACCAGTCACTCGACAGGTTCTATGATCCGCATCATCCGGCTATTCTGAAGATGCTTCAGATGGTTGTTGATGCCGCACATAAATACGGCAAGTGGGCCGGTATTTGCGGCGAGCTCGGAGCAGATCTGTCACTCACTAAGGAGTTTCTGGCAATGGGCTTCGACGAGCTGTCTGTATCACCGGGCAGAGTTCTTCCAATCAGGAAGATAGTTCTCGAGACCGATGTGAAAGAGTACAAGAAAACTAAATAGCGGGACAACTGAATATACAACTGAATATGACAATTGAATACTACAATTGAATATACGCTGAATATTTGAAAAACTGAATACATGATAAAACTGAATAATATCGAATTAATATATTCGGCCCCATCCGGGTGAGCTTGGAACGCCACTCGGGTGGGGTTTTTATTGTAGAATCTTGCTAAAAAGTGTATAATAAATATATAATTTTTGAATTGAAAGTGGGGTGTTTTTATGAAGAAACTTAAAGCTTTAATGCTTGTATTTGCCATGGTCCTTGGAACTTTTTTCTTTGTTTCATCAAAAGAAATAGATGCAGCCACGGATAGTCGGAGCGGAGTGTATAAAGCATCTTATACTGTGAATGGAAAAACCACATCCGAATGGTGCTATCTTGTTAAGGGAAAAGTACAATACGGTTATAACGGCTTTGCTCAAAATGAAAACGGTTGGTGGTACATAGAAAAAGGCAAGGTAACATTTAAGAAGAATGATGTGATCAAGGGTAAAGTTAAAGGACAGGACGGTTGGTGGTTTGTTAAGGGAAGCAAGGTTCAGTTTGTAAATTCTGTTGAGAAGAATTCTAATGGTTGGTGGTGTATCCAGAACGGCAAGGTAAATTTCAATTTTAACGGCTTAGCAAAGAATTCTAACGGTTGGTGGTATTGTAAAGGTGGTAAAGTTGATTTTAACAAGAAGGATGTCATTAAAGGAACCGTTAACGGTACCGACGGCTGGTGGTATGTCAGTGGTGGAAAAGTTCAGTTCGTTAACTCTGTTGAAAAGAATTCAAACGGCTGGTGGTGCATCCAGAACGGTAAGGTTAATTTCAGTTTTACGGGTCTTGCAAAGAATAGCAATGGTTATTGGTATTGCAAAGGTGGCAAGGTAGACTTTGGGTTCAATGGCATAGCTTCTAATGAATATGGTTCATGGTACTGCAGAGGTGGTAAGGTCGATTTTTCTTACAATGGAAATATAACATTCAACGGTGTAAAATATAATGTTGTTAACGGCAAAGCATCTAAAGCGGCGACTATTTCCACAGGATCAACCGGAAATGGTGGTGAAGGTTATGTGCTGAATACAAATACTATGAGATTCCATTATCCGTCATGCAGATCATGTTCAGAAATAAGTAAAAAGAATTATTCAACATCAAATAAAACTAGAGATGAATTGATAAAAGCTGGTTTTACGCCATGCGGTAATTGCAGACCGTAAATATGTAAAAATAAGGCTGATCTAATCTGATCAGTCTTATTTTTTGTGTTTGTATGCACCGTGCATACCAAATCGAACAAAGCATATAGTAAAATAATAATCAGTAGTAATTTCAAAGACATATATTTACGTAGAGGGAGGAATGGAATTATGAAAAAGAAAAGTGGTAAAAAGGGAATAATCATACTGATTGTGATCATAATTATCGTAGCTGCAGCTATGAATTATGATAAAAAGAAAAAAGAGGAAGAAGAACCTTCAACTGTTGTTATTACAACAGAGAATAATGCAAAAAACACAACTGAAACAACTAAAGCAACTACTGAAAAGACAGAAGATAAAAATGATGACTATGCGATTGAGATATTATCATCAAGTATAGAAGAAAATTATGATGGATCTGATGTTCTTGTTATCGAATACTCGTGGACCAATAATAGTAAAAAAGAAACATCATTTACATTTGCTTTTAATGATAAGGTTTATCAGAATGGGATAGAATGCTCTTCTTTAGGAGTGATGATGGATGATGTAAGTGCCGGTGATGGGCTGGTAGACATCAAGCCGGGTGTAACAAATACAATAAAGATCGGATATAAACTTCAGGATAAAACGAATGCAGCCGTTGAGATAAAAGATATCATAAAAAATCATTACTACCTTAATGCTGTTATCGAACTGGAAGACGGAGAGGGAACATATAAAGCTGAAGACGCTGAAAATGTGAAGACATCGGTGAAGATAGCTGATATGTATCTGGGGGAAGATTATTCGGGTGATGATATTTTAATTGTTAAATATGAATATACAAATGGAGAAGATAAAGCCTGCGCATTTGCTACAGAATTTAATGATAAAGTATTTCAAAATGGCGTAGAATGTAAAAGTTTTACTTTCAGTGATGATGTTGATAGTGAACCGTCTATTCTATATATAAAACCTGGAGTGACAATAATTGTTGAAGAAGGATATTTACTGAATGATACATCGTCAGATGTTGAAATCGAGATAAAAGAATCTTTCACAGATAAAGAAGTGTTATCAGAGAAAAGATCTATAAATTAATGATTTGGCCTGTGGTAAAAACATTTATCAGGACAAATAATACAGAAAAAATAAATAAGAGCTGCAGCCTCTGACATTCAGTCAACAGCAATTGCTGACTGTTCAGAGGCTGTATCAATGTAGAATGTTAAAAGAATTTGTGATATTATAAAGGAGTAGGTTCCGTGATTGAAAAAGGGGATTTCATGAAAAATACATCGGATTTTTATAATGAGCTTAAGGAAGCTGATTCCGAGAGGGCTCTTGATAGGATTATGAGCGATAAAGCGTTCAGGTCGATAAGCTTTGTTGAGTATTATAATGCTCTTATTGAATCAAGAGGGCTCAGCAAAAATAAAGTGATAAAGATATCCGGAATAAGCCGTACATATGCATATCAGCTTCTGAACGGACTGAGACAGCCGGGCAGGGATAATGCAATAGTTCTGTGTATAGCCGGAGGCTTTGATCTTGATGAGACTAACAGATGTCTGACACTGCTTAAAACAGGCATACTTTATGCTAAAGATCCGAGAGATGCTATAATCATTTATTCGATAACAAACAAGATGTCTCTTGAGGACACGAATGCGCTCCTTTACAGGAAAAAGCTTGAAGCACTTTAAAATAATGATCGATAATTCGGGTTTGAAAAAACTGAATAATAATGGATACAGGTTTATCAGTTTTATCAATGAGGAAAAGGGCCTGATGAAGGTCTCTCGTGATAAGACTGATAATGCTGTTTTTGTGGCTAAAAAAATCCGGTCGATAAATGTTGGTATTTATTCAAGACTACGCAGCTATCGTTTTGTCGGAATTCCGGAGATTGTCGATATTATTCAAAATGATGAAAATGTAATCGTCGTTGAGCAGCTGATCGATGGGCAGAATCTCGGCGAGATGATCGAAGAGGACCGGAACTATCTGAAGCATGTGGAAAGCATAGATCATATTATTGCTGAACTGTTAAATACACTTGAAGGTCTTTCAAGTGCCACACCTGTGATAATCCACAGAGACATCAAGCCGGACAACATTATGATCGATAAGGATAAAAAGGTTTTCCTTATCGATTTTAGTATTTCCAGAGAGCTTGACGGTGAGAAGGTAAGAGATACCATCGCTATGGGCACGAGAGGCTTCGCAGCGCCGGAACAGTACGGATTCTCTGAAAGTGATGTCAGAACTGATTTCTACGGTCTTGGTGCGACGATAAAATACATATTGGATAACTTGAATGTGGACCGTTCATATCTTCCTGACAATGAAAGGCTTAAGGTTATCGAGGATTTCACAGCAAAATGCATGATGATGGATAAGAAGGATCGGTTCCAGAACGTCAGGGAAATACGTCGATTTCTTGGGTATAAGCAGCCGGAGGACATAAAGGTCGGTGATAAGAAAACTGTACGCGCCGATAAGAACAGAATTAGAAGCAGAAAATCGGAGACCGGGAATAAAACTAATGAAATAGATAAGAAATACAGTTACGCTTTGCCGGGTTTCAGGACAAAAAAACCGGAAAAAATGGTGCTGGCAACCTTTGGCTATTCATTAGTTTTTGCATTTTCGATATTAGCCGGTTTTGTTGAGGTTGATGGTTACAACGGCCTTAGCGAAAGTGAAATTTATTTTATAAATATTCTTACCAGTATTTTAACTTTTCTGGTATTATTGATAGTGATATTCTTCCTTTTTAACTACAGAGGAATAAAAGACAGCTTTCCGATAGTCAGAGATCTGGCTGATGGAAAAAAGAAGAAAATATGGACAGTGATATTGGCAATCCTTCTTTTCTTCGTATTATTCTTCTGTGAAGGATTATTCGTGGTATCACTTGCAAATACAATGAAATGATCGGAGATAGTTATGATTGATGAACTTGAGATAAAACAGATAAATGATGCGGACGCAAAGAAGAAAATAACGAGAGATATCCTTGAATCGCTGCCGGAGTGGTTCGAGGTCGAGGAGAGCAGGGAGCAATACATCGCTGAGAGTGTCGACAGGATTATGGTCGTAGCTGAGATGAATGGCGAGGCTGTCGGATTCCTGTGCCTTAAGGAAACCGGTAAAGAGACCGTTGAGATTGCTGTTATGGGTGTGTTGAAGGATCAGCATAATAACGGCATAGGTCGGAAGCTGGTTGATGCAGCGAAGGATATTGCCAAAGAAAAGGGATATATGTTCTTGCAGGTTAAGACAGTTAAGATGGGTATGTATCCGGATTATGATCTGACAAATGTTTTCTACTTGCATTGTGGCTTCAAAGAGTTTGAGGTGATCCCACAGATTTGGGATGAAGCGAATCCGTGTCAGATATATGTTATGGCGCTGTAACATGATATGGACTTATATATATGGAGGGAGTATTTTATGAACGAAAACATTATTAAGAGAAACAAGCTGCTAGCAGAAAAGGTTATTAAGGGACTGGAGTCAAGGAATATGACCGGTTATTATGCTGAAACAGCCGAAGAGGCGCTTCAGAAGGCACTGAGCATCATTCCGGAAGGAGCTACAGTAACTATGGGTGGAGGTATGAGCGTGCATGAGATAGGGCTTGTGAAGGCTCTCAGCTCCGGTAATTATAACTTCATTGATCGCGACAAGGCTGAGGATAAGAGAGCTGCGATGCTTGCCGCATACGATGCAGACTTTTATCTGGCAAGCGTAAATGCTATGACCGATAACGGAGTTCTTGTAAATATTGACGGTAATTCAAACCGAGTTTCAGCTATTGCTCAGGGGCCTAAGAAGGTTCTTTTCATAGTTGGTATGAACAAGGTTTGCAGCGATACGGATGCTGCCATGAAGCGCGCAAGAAATGTTGCTGCGCCGATCAATGCTCAGAGATTCGGACTTTCAACACCATGTTCTGTTACAGGCAAATGTATGGACTGCAAGTCGCCGGATACAATCTGCTGCCAGTTTTTGATCACAAGATTCTCCAGACATAAGGACAGGATTCATGTAATCCTTGTTGGTGAGGAACTGGGATTCTAAGAAGATAATATACGTAGGTTTAAAGAATTAAGAAAATCTCAATCTAACGTTAATTGACTCGACTCTTGTCGAGGCGTAAAATCAGCCCTTGAAATGATGTGAACAAAAGTTAAATACAAAGAATACAACATCATTTCGGGAGGTAGTATCTTGTTAGAAGAATTTCAAATTAAAATGAAAAAATATGTGATCATACTTGCAGTAACTGCTTTTATTCTGCTGGTTTCACTAGCAACTGTATATTTTATGTACAGAGGGCGTATCAATGAGAAGAAGGAATCAGCCGTAGCATACACTGCTCTGAGTGGTTCGGATGATGATCAGGCTATTGACAGCGATGTTGACGATTAACAAATAACACGCGATAGAATATTCTTATAACAATCTGAAATATTCGTTAAATTTGCGGTATTGTAAACCGAATAATGTTTTGATAGAATAGCTTGATATGAAATATCGTAAAGTTATCTAGAAAAGGCGGATAAAGAGGTAAGAATAATGAGAATATTCAATACACTTACAAGAAGAAAAGAAGAGTTTAAGCCGATAGTACCGGGCAAGGTTGGTATCTATGTCTGTGGTCCTACGGTTTATGATTATATTCATATCGGAAATGCACGTCCGATGATCGTATTTGATACTCTGAGAAGATATCTGGAGTACAGAGGCTACGAGGTGAATTACGTATCGAACTTCACTGACGTGGATGACAAGATCATCAAGCGCGCGAACGAGGACCATGTTGAATCAAGCGTGATCTCCGAGAAATACATCGAGGAGTGCAAGAAGGACATGAAGGCTCTGAACGTTCGCCCTGCAACAACACATCCGCAGGCAACCAAGGAAATCCCTGATATGATCGATATGGTTGAGACTCTTATCGATAAGGAGCCTGCTTACGAAAAGAACGGAACAGTTTATTTCAGAACAAGAAGCTTCAAGGCATACGGTAAG
>JAEEGF010022383.1_pt1 | contig 28294 bp, 32 predicted proteins | sample 9134171 | NCBI WGS metagenome assembly JAEEGF01 (sample SAMN16246542, study PRJNA631951) | gut metagenome | biome: gut microbiome; feature: rumen; material: AP-attached | host: Bos | place: Iran: Karaj | collected 2018-10 | reverse complement strand
CGCTTGGAGGCAAAGGCCTCAATAAAATAATGCTCCATGAAGATGCGGTCCCCGGTTACCGTAAAACGCTGCACCTTCTCCGTAAGGTAATCCGAAGCGTCCATGAGACGGTGAACCGCAGTTTCCAACTCAATATTTTTTTCCGACGCCTGCTTCACATGCATAAAACTGCCGGCGAGCCGGTACGTGGAATAAATCATAAAACAGGTCAGAATGACAGCCGACACGATCAACCACTTATGGATCGTGCGCAGGGAAACCCCTTCTCTTTTCCAGTTATCGAGCATTCTTTATCTCTCCGTATGGGTACTCGGACTAACGCAAACCAAAACAAACCAACCCCGGCCCGGGACCCTAACCCCGTTCCCCAGACCGGACAATTAAATACCTAATAATTATACCATAATTTGGGATAGTTAGCTACCTGAAAAGGGAAAGGTAAAAACCGCGGCCTGCCATTTCAGACAGACCGCAGTGGAAACAATGCCCAGTCTTTTATTATTATTTGAAACTAACCATTAATCTTTTCAACAAGTCACAGCGCTGCAACTTCACGCAAAGGAAGAGCCGTCACCTCGGCAATTTCGGAGTCAGACAATTTACCCTTTTCTTTCAGGGATTTGGCAATTTCAATCGCTTTTTCCTTTTTTCCGGCTAAACGGCCTTTCTTTTCTCCACGCTTTTCGCCTTTCTTTTCCGCATCTTCCTGTATAATCTTCAAATCCATTTCCCAGGTCACGTATCTCTCCCTCCAATCTTACAACACTGCCACAGCGATGGACTTGGCAAGTTTACGTATATGATCTTTAGATAATCTGCTGTTATCCCTAATAGCGACCAACAACATTATTCCAGAACATTTATATTACATGACGGAATCTGTCAGCCTCAAACTAAATTTTCAATTATCTCAACTGTGCCTTAAGTTCCTGAAAGCTCTCCAATGCGCTCTGGAGGTTCTCTATGATATCGTCTGCCAGTACATCCGGCGAAGGCAGGTTATCCAAATCGGCAAGTGATTTATCCTTGATCCAGAATATATCAAGGCTGGTCTTATCACGGTTCAGTATCTCTGCAACACTAAACCTGCGCCACCGGCCATCCGGATTATCTTCGCTCCACGTTTCGGTACGCTCGTAGCGGTTCTCCGGGTGGTAGCATGTTATAAAATCCTGCAGGTCAGCAAATTTCATTGGGTTCTGTTTCAGTGTGAAGTGGATATTGGTACGGAAATCATAGATCCACACATCTTTGGTCTGTGTTTTAGCACTGGCCGGACGTTTATCAAAGAATATGACATTAGCCTTCACACCCTGTTTATAGAAAATGCCTGTTGGCAACCGCAGTATCGTATGCAAATCTGTGGTTTCCAACAGCTTCTTTCGGATAATCTCGCCTGCGCCGCCCTCAAACAGCACATTGTCCGGCACGACCACCGCAGCCTTGCCGGTAGCTTTCAAAATCGTGTTGATATGCTGGACGAAATTGAGCTGCTTGTTACTGCTGGTAGTCCAGAAGTCCTGGCGGTTATAAACAAGGTCTTCTTCTTCCTGCTCACCTTCTGCATTTGTGAAGGTCAGCGAAGATTTTTTGCCAAATGGCGGATTGGTAAGCACGTAATCCACACGATAGCCGGGGTCTGTGAGCAACGAATCACCACGGGTCACAGGTACGTTGCCATAAATATCACCGATGTTGTGCAGATACAGGTTCATCAGGCACAGCTTGAAAGTGGATACCACAATTTCGCTTCCATAAAATGTCTTATTTTTAAGAAATTCTTTCTGCTCACGATCAAGCGTATAGTTGTCAGAATCAGCTATATAAGCCTGCGCAGCAAGGAAGAACCCTCCACTTCCACAACAGGGGTCTGCTATAGTTTTCATCGGTTCCGGACGTACACAGGCTACCATAGCCTGAATCAATGGACGGGGTGTGAAATACTGGCCTGCACCTGACTTCACGTCTTCTGCATTCTTCTGCAACAGGCCTTCATAGATTTCGCCTTTCACATCCGAAGACATGGACACCCATTTCTCACGGTCTATCATCTGCACGATCCGATAAAGGATTGCGGCGTTTGATACTTTATTGATCGCACCTTTGAATATCTGACCGAGAATGCCACTTTGTTCACCAAGTGTCTCCAGCGTCTTTTTGTACTGCGCTTCCAGCTCTACACCGGTAAGGGTGTTCATATCTGCCCAGCCACAACCATCCGGTATGCCGGTCTGTTTGTTATACGGCGGTTTGGAATACTCATCCGACATCTTCAAAAATATGAGATAGGTCAGCTGTTCCAGATAATCACCATAAGAAACACCGTCATCACGCAGCGGACCACACATACCCCAAACTTTTGAAACTATTGTAGATGAAGTGTCACTCATAATCACAGTCTCCCTTCAAACGCATCTTTTAGGATGCTCTGGCGCATGGCTTCTGCTTGTTGCAAGGTGGTGTTTACGGTCTGTTCGATACTGTCACAGACAGACATTTTTCTATCTATATTCATTGTAATCTTCTTTTGCATTTCAGCAGTTACAAACGGCACAGGAATATGCTGTACAATGTCCTCGTTCAAGTTTTTCATTGTTGTACCTGTTGCATGTTCCTCAAGATAATGAACAACGTCAGGACTCGATAATATTTTCGCATAGAACGTCGAATCAAAAGCAGACTTTAATCTAAACAAAATGCTCCCAGTTCCACATATCCAGCCATTTTCTACATCGGTTATGGCCGCAGTTCTCCCCATTTCACCTCTGCGCCCCATAATAATATCATTAGTTTTTAACATATAAGCTGAGAGTTCTTTAGCTTTTTCATCTGAAACAGATATTGACGAAGTTGGAATAACCTTCCCACCTTTTATGTGTTGTGGGTTAATGACGGGGGTACCGTCAATTATGTAATCGCTTTTATGTAGCATTGTTCCAAATGGGCCGATTCGAATATCATCAACAATTTCAGAAATCTCAACAGTCTTTGTCGCATGATATGATGAAAACGCCTCTTTTAGCACAGCCTGCCGATACACTGCAAGCTGTGCTTTTGTTTTCTTCAGCGTTTCCACACCAGCATCAAGCTGGGAGAACAACTCCTCGATCCGGTTAACAATACGTTGCTGTTCTGGGATTGGCGGAACAACAACATCTAATGAATTTAAAACGGTCTGGCTTATATTCTTTTGAGTCCCACCTTTACCTTTAGAAATCAAATCTGACTTCATCATTGCCATGTAATAAAACATATATTTGGTGGTTACACCATGCAGTTCTTTTGCATATGCAATTGCCTGATTAGTACAACATTCAAAACCTGTAATACCAAGTTTTCCTATGCTCCCATACATAGCAACAAGCAAAGTTCCAGCAGGTATCATTTTAGCACTGCTATTCTGTAAACCAAGTTTTGTAATCTTGCTTGCCGATGAAGTAACTATTCCATCATTTAAATCACCTATAATAAGCCATGGTATAGTACCGCCCTCATAATACTGCTTTTCTGTAGCTTTAGGTGTTCCACCAGAGCCCCATTTTACAACTTGAGGCATTTTTTTTATTTCCCACCCACTAGGAAGGTTATTAAATCTCATATCACGCCACCAGTTCCATGTTCATTTCCTGTAAAATGGCTTCGTATCTGTCACCAAACACATCGTAGAATCTACCCAGACCACCCTTGCGGTCAAACGGGCTGAGGTCAAGGTCTTTCGGCTCAATGCTGAGTGATACTGCGATATGGTCTTTAATCAGGCGCAGCCATTCCATCTGTTCTTCTGTAAAATGCACGTTACCGGCATTCTTGCGAAGCGTCCATTGCATAAAGTTATAATTCACATTATCTGCAAACGGCGTCAGATTATCGGTATATCCCATTTCAAACCGGATGATAGAGATAAGGTCTGTCAATTGTGCTGCAGTACCGCGTTTTACCCTTTCAGGTTTCTTTATGGCATAGCACTCCCATAAGCGTTCAATGGTGATGTTCTCTGCTTTCAGCTTTTCATACAGCGCCTTGAGTTGCATAACCGCCATAGGACGGTCTTTATACCGCTGATCGTAGATGATCCGCAGCATGAGTATTTCGTCTTTGTTGGCTTCTATGAACTCATGGAAGGTTTTGAGTATACGGTCAGCGTTAGCCTGCTTGTCAGCATCGAACCCAGCAAAAAGCACGGAGTCGATATTCACAGAATCAATGACCTGTTCATGACTGCGACGAACATTATCAATATAAACCCTTATGTCAGAGTTATAAAAAGGCTGTATGGCTTCTTTGATAAGCTCTTTCTTCGATTCATCCATGAGGTTTTGCTCTTCTTCGGTCGGCTCATGGTCATCAGACAGATCAACGCCTGCCTTTTCAGATATAACATCTGGATCAAAGGCATCCAATAGCCGCTGAGCAACAACCCCAGCGCTAAAACCAACTTTTGTTTTAAACTCAGTGCGTTCCTTATCAGTCATCTTACTGTTGAGCCGGATAATACGATTAGCAAGAGAAGTCAGCGTATCTTCATCCTTTGCGCCCATAGCTACATTGAGCATCAGTTCCTTCATACTGACTGAAGGTTTACGTTCCAACGGACGTGTATCTGTTTTTTTAGACTTGGTAACACCCACAGCATCCACGATTACAAAATGGTCTTTATTTTCAGTAGCTGAAGGCGTTACTTTTTGCAGGTCTTCCTTCTCCAGTACACGGGTGCCGCGTCCTTTCATCTGTTCAAAGTAATTCTTACTACGTACATCACGCATGAATATCAGACATTCTATGGGTTTCACATCCGTACCTGTTGCAATCATATCAACGGTAACAGCAATACGGGGATAGTAGTCATTACGGAAAGCGCTGAGAACACTCTCTGGTTTATTAGCCTGACATGTAATCTTCTGGCAGAACTGATTGCCCTCACCAAATTCTTCTCTGACAATTTGGATAATATCATCCGCATGGCTGTCGGTCTTTGCAAAAATCAGCGTCTTAGGCACTTCCTTGCGATGAGGGAAGAGCTGTGTCGGCAGGCACTCTTTAAATGTGCGTATGACAGTACGTATCTGGCTGGGATTGACTACATCACGATCCATGTCAGTAGGAGCGTACTCAATATCCTCATCCATCTGCTTCCAACGTCTTGCACGAGTCAGCCTGTCACGGTACTCAATCTGTTGTTTCATAATATGAGCACCTTTTTTAGTAATATTGGTTTCTATCAGGAATATATCCTCTCCCACATTCACACCGTCGACGATGGCCTGCTCCCTAGGATATTCACTTACTACATTTTGGTTAAAAAATGCAAAGGTACGCTTGTCCGGAGTAGCGGTCAGACCAATGATAAAAGCGTCAAAATACTCCAGCACCTGGTTCCAAACATTATAAATAGACCGGTGACATTCATCAACGATAATACAGTCAAAGAACTCCGGCGGATATTTTTCATTATAAATAACCTCTTTTGTTGCCTGATTATCAGCTCCAACCTGCTCATAGAGCGACTCCTCCTCTGCAGATTCGTCAATATCTTCACCCTTCAGGATGGAATACATACGTTGGATTGTACTGATACAGATCTGTATGTCGTTTGGTATATAAGAACTGTTCAGTCGTCGCACACCATAAAGCTGCGAAAAAGAACGGTTATCGTCATTTGGCTTGTATGCAAGGAACTCACGCTCAGCCTGTTGACCCAATGATTTTGTGTCCACAAGGAACAGGATACGGCGCATCTTGCCGAATTTCAAAAGCCGGTATGCTGCGGTAATAGCCGTAAATGTCTTTCCTGCACCTGTCGCCATCTGCACCAACGCCTTGGGACGGTTATCTGCAAATGATGCGTCCAGGTTCTGAATAGCTGTTATCTGGCATTGACGGAACCCTGTTATATCAAAGGGTGGAAAATGCTTCATGTTGTTCCGAATCGTATCATCCCTTGAGAGTAATGCCAGTAGCGTTTCCGGCCTGTGAAATGAAAATACACGGCGAGAACGGTATTTAATGTCGTTATAATCTGTGAAGCGTGTAATTTTTCCCGTAGCCTCATATGCAAAACGGATTTTATAATCAACAGTAACGTACCTGAACGTACTGTTTGCATAACGACCTGACTGTCCTTCTACAACAGTAATATTTTCGCCCAGTTCATCCTTTTTGGCTTCTATCACACCTACAGGCTTACCATCGACAAAAAGAGCATAGTCTACCGGCCCGGTGCTGGTAGGATATTCCCTGACTGCAACACCAAGCGATGCAAATGGGTTCACATTCTGAAAATCCTGCAATATCCATCCTGATTTTTCAAGCCGGGCGTCTATCAATTGTCTGGCTTTCTCTTCCGGAGACATGAGTCAATTTACCTCTCTTCTTCGTTATTCTTAGCTTACACAATAGTATTTATGCTGAAGAATACATTATTAAATTATTATACACAATAAAGCTCTATTAAAAAAGACCGCTTTCAAGATAAAACTTAAAAACAGTCTTTTTAACGACTAATCGTAATCCTTCCACTGCGTTTCATGCGCAATTTCGCTGACACGTTTTCCGTTATAAGTGAACATAAAGGGTCCGCTTGTCGAATATCCCTTGATACTGTCTGAAACAGCTGACAGTGAAGTAATCTCATCTTTGTATGAAACTTTTCTTTCATCCACAACCGTAACTACTACATTCGGATCATCGATAAACTCTAACTTTGCGCCAACAGGAATTCCGCACTTTGCAAAATTCACAGGCGGACGACGGATTTTTTGTTTTTTCCCATCTTCAATTTTGGCTTTTTTCAGCTTTTCCTTCGTTCCGCTGATAATGGCGATAGATTCCAGTAAATCATAGGCTTCCTGCGGTGACATTACAAAAAACTCGCGGTTGCCTGATACCCTTAAGTCGGGATTCAAGTTATCTATCATTTTATGCAGCTTTTTGTCTTCCAGATTTCCGGATGTTTCGTATGTGGCAAAGACTTCATAATCATACGGCAAAGCAGTGGTAGATAACTGTTTACGCCGAGCCTCTACATCAGAAGCATAACCAATTTTAACCATACCCTTTAACGCAGGGTTCGTCATTATGTAAATAAATCCCTTTGCCATATGCACCAACCTCACAATTGTTTTTTATTTAATTATACACAGCTACAAAGGAAAAGCCAATAACCTGATACAACTCTCACTCCATCGAATATAACCGCACAAATTGTTCCGGCTGCGCCCCTGCTTGCATATATCGCAGCAATATCTCCGCACAGGCCCGGCTGTCGCTGTCCGCCTGATGATGATCCAGGCAGATGCCATAATACTCACACATATCGTTCAATCTATGGCTGATTCCCGGCTTGAGACTGCGGCCCATAAGAACCGTGCACAGACCCTGCACCCGGGGTTTCCATATAATATCATAATCTCGCAGACACTTGCGAAGCACCCGCATATCGAAACTTGCATTATGAGCCACAAGGATCCCGCTGCTCATTACCGGTTCAATCTGTCTCCACAATTGCGGAAAGGACGGTGCCCCGGCAACCGATTCCTCGCTGATTCCAGTCAGCCGTGTATTGAACCAGTCAAACGGCTGCTCCGGATCAACCAGCGAAAAATGTTGCTTCACGATCTGCCCGCCTTCCACCACGCAGATTCCGATTGCGCTCATCCGGTTGTTGTACCGGTTTGGTGTTTCCACATCAAAAACTATGTATCTTGACATATTGTTATCCTTACTGCTGTTCGTTTATTTTGTATTCTGGTACATCCTCATAGTCTTCCAGTCTCTCAATCCACCACGGAAGTAACTCTTCTTGATAAAGATTGTTGAGTTGCTTATCCTGACACTCGTTCATGGTTATATCCGTGTCCTTTTCTGAATCCCTGCGTAAACTGGAATGCTTCTTTAACATATTCGCACACCGCCTAATCTTTCATTTCAAACAAATACCTTTCCGGCAACTGTAGAAAATCTTCCATAGATTTTGAAAAGTTATGGTCTTCGTTTTCAATGGTAATTCTTCTGACATTCGGTTTTTTCAGAGTATCTACCATCCCGGCATACCGGAAACAGGGATCTTGATCCCCGAATACTATGGTCATAGATTGTTCCATCGGCAACTGTTCCAGCCCTCGTTTAATTTTATGCCAGTTCACAATAATCGGCATGTTTAAGGCCAGCCACCGTGTTACCCACGGAAATTGGTAAGCGAAGGTTGCAGCATAATGAGCACCTTTACTTATTCCAAAATAGTAAACCGGTATTCCTTTTGGAAATGATTCTACGTAATCATATGCCATTTCCATGGTTGCCCGCATGTTCTCTTCCGGTTCAATATTTTCCGGGTTATCACTCACCATGACAGCAAAACCGTATTTTTCTTTTACCCTTTCAGCCATGGTTAAATACTTGTTTTTGTAACCATAGATGCTTCCGCCGGCTCCACCTTTTATGATCAGAAGCCCGTTGGTTCCCGCAACATAACCAAACTGCAAAGAGTGCTGTGTTGTTATAGCATCAAATTCCATATGTTGAATTTCCCTTAAGACAACGGCCCTATATTTTTTATCATCTCTTCATCTTCGCGCAGTTCTTTCAGCGCCCGCTGTCTGCCCATTTCAAATTCATACCCTGCCTGTTCCGCGTCTTGCAAGCGAATACGCTTCACTTCATCATCGATCATAAAATCACCATTGCAGTAATCGCAGGTAAGCATTTTTGCATTTGGGGTAGCCTGTAATTTTGCGCCGCAATGCGGGCATGTAATACTAACTAATTTCATGATTATATCCTGTCATGTTCTATTCTCGTTTAATTTTTCCATACGTCTTCAAATAGTATTTTACCATTCCATTTCCTCATCCTCGGCTTCTTCATATAGATTATGCCAATGCGCCGCGGCTTCGTCATACCGATCCGCCAAATCATCAAGGCCACGATTGCGGGCGCGCTCTGCCAAATCTTCATATTCTGCGACATAGGCCAGGCAGGTATGCGGATCGGGAACCATGCCCGGAAAACTTAAATCCGGTTCCGGAAAATCATCTTCATCATCCAGCGATGGTGGTATTATTTCATCTTCTTCTGGCGGCAGTTGTACTTCCACTAAATTATGTTCTTCTTTTTCTTCAGGCCGAAAGAGTGCGTACAAAAACATGCCGCCAAAAACAAAAACGGTACATATTAACGGTGAAATACAGAACAAGACACAAACGATAGCAAGTATAAGAAACAGTTGCAAAACTGACATCGGAACACCACATAAATTTTACAAGTTAAAAGTTAAACTATCTTGCATACCATCAGCCTGCTACCGTAACCTGTCCTTTAACTTATACCATTCCGGTAACCGTTCTGTAAGGTACTGTTTTTCGTATCCGACTCCCTCGTAATGGGAAACAATCCATTCTATCTGCGCAATTTTACCCACGCAGTCATCATAGGACATGGGTATGTTCGGAATTTCAAAGTCGTTGATACTGAATCGGACCGTTCCTGCCACAGTATTATCTTTTTGCGTTATCAATACGTCTTCCAATCCACGTTCTTTCTTTAAGCCTGCTATCAGCTTTTCTACCGCAACAAATACGTCTAATACCTTTGTCCGGTTGCACTCTGGCATTCCGGGCGCATCAGAGAATGTCTGCCTTCCCATTTGCAAGATATATTCCGCATAACCTACCGCCCGGTCTTCCGGGTGATCTGTAGGCACAGGCTGTGTACCGTCTTCAAAATGGTTACGCTCCAATTCTATCATGCTGATAATGCCGTCAACCGACTTGATGACTAGCTCTTTGGCATCCGCTTCCAGCGTTGCGTCATTCTCACAGGCCCTCTTCAGTTTCCGGACACGGTACAACAGCACATCCAGTATCGCTACTGTTTTTTCCAGGTTTTCTGTCAGGTTCTGTTCAGCCATAATAGTCCCCTACTCTTCATATCTTTCGGTTGCCAAGTCTGCAAGCCTTTCAAACGCAATCACAAACCATTGAAAGTCCTTTTCTTCCATTATTTCATAATCGCTCCAGTGGTTCCAACGCCGCCATTGCGAAAAAATCAGATTGCCAAGAAGCTGAATGTCCATTTCTGGCATATAGTGTTGCAGTTCATCAATATCCGGCAGGTGCGTCTCGCCAAATTTTTCATAATATGACTTCCCACTGTCCATTTCAAAGCCTAAATCCGCAAGTGTATCGCCTAAGAAAATGCTATCGCTATAATTATAAAAGAAGACACTTTTATGAAATTTATACATCCCTAACCAAAACTCCGCAAAATTACGGATTTTTATCAGTTCTTTATAATCTCTTTTCATGTTCATTTACATTCCCTTTTCAAAATTTCAATCATACTCATAATTTCCTTCTATGTATTTTTCAATGGCATCATTGCTGTAATCTGCTGCAATTCCTTCAATGCTTTCTGTTATTAAATCCCGGACATCATCAAAATCATAATAATAATCCTTTGTGACATCAACAGCCTTTACATCAACTCCGAAATTGTAATATCCCATATATTCATCATAAGAAAGTTCCATATTTTCAGCAATATCATCTTTCATAAGCTCAAACCAAATTGCATTACGTTTCCATAAAGGCAGTTTTTCAAACTCTTGCTTAATCCACATGGACAGGGTATCTAAGTAACTATTCCAATAATACGATTGTTCCTGTTGCACCTGCACACAAAATTCATCCCAAAAAGTCTTTAACCCGGAATCCTCACTCGATAACGTAGCCGTACATTGCTTCATATTGTTTTCAATCAAGCCATTTACAAACTCTGTTATTAAACTTTCCATAGAAGCTTTTCCAGCCAACTGTTTATCGAACTGCTCATATATTTCTTCAATAACCGCCTCACGTTTTTTACGAGAAATAAAATAATTCTCTTCTTCCTCAACTTGACTTCTAAAATAAACAAGCAGTTCTAAAAGCGCAAGCCCTACCTTTTCCGGATATTTCTCTCTTGCCCAACCTCCGTAGCGTTGTTCACCATAATGACTTAAATACTCACGATTAATTTCAAAATAAGTCGGACTTTTAGTTACTGGCCATAAGGATATTCGATTAAGTCGGCTCAGCCAGGTTTTATCTTTATCGGCATTTTTCCATTTTAACCAACCTTTTGTTTCCATCCAACTTTCCATAGTTTCCCAGCCATTAACCTGAGGAACTAAAAAACGAAAATGATGTTTGAATTCAAGATTTACGCCAATATTATCTTCAATACAACGCAAAACATTAACGGAAGGTAATTTTTCAAACTCTATGCCAAATAATATGTTTATAATGGTTTCACATAACATTTTATTTTCTTCCAGATTCATAGTTACTGCACTCCTTTGTTATCACTCATCACTAAGTATTTCTTTGAGAACTCTATCCAAATCGTAGTATGCCGGTGCAATCTCTCTGAAGGGTTTCGTTACATGGTCATTATTGCAATCTATGTAACCCACATTGCAAAAATCTATCCATCCCGAGAACTTCAATCCGTTACCATCATCAAACCGCAAAATAATATTTTTGACAAAATCAGTTTGGCCCTCTGCCGGATTCCAGGGCTGAAAATAGTTTTCCCGTTCACTGAGGTCACAGATATGTAGTTCTACTGCTGTGATAGTTCTCCCTATACAATCCTTAAAGAATGCCGAAGCATCTATATTAGGAAAATTAGTACCTGCTTTAATGTCCCAGGGAATACGGTTCATGCTTACCCGGTGTTCTCCATCGGTTTCTTCCAGCATTTCCAACACATCCCCATCCTCAAAGCGAATCAGTAAGGGTTCATCTATTTCAGCATAGATACCGATGGGTGCTTCATAATCTATTATCTGTTCCGCGTCATCTGTTTCTTTTAACAGCAGAGATTCGAGATGATAACTTTGCAGACAATAGTTCAAGCCGACCAGTTTGAGATCTGCAATCTTTCGTCCTTCCAACTTAAAAGAATCCAGCCTTTTCTTCAATTCAACCGGAGAGAATAGAATCGGAGCAGACCATGTACGGCAAGAAAACACACCATTTTTATAACAGACGTAATGTTTTTTTATTTCGCTTTCTTGATCCTGTGCTACTGTTTTTGTTATATGATATTCTGTCGGTACTCCCCCACACGTTATTGGCCGTTTCGGAACGTTCTTCACTGAATAAAGATTGTTTAATTTCTTCTTCATTCATACCCACCGCCTTATACGTTAAGTTTATGGAACACTTTAGATTGTTTAATCTTGGTTTAATCTTTATTTTCTTAATTATATCACGTTCTGCGTCCAAAAAAGTACGCCACGAAACACCGCATGGCGTCTGAGTTTTCGTTATGTTCATTTTTTATCCCGCTCCCTGTCTGGGTTTTAGAAAAGTAAAAGATCACTTCTAAAGCATATTTTTCCATAAAAAATAAAACCCCTTACAGCAGTGGGCCTGAACCCAAATCAGGTACCACTGTAAGGAGTTTTATGACATAAAACCCGGTTTACAGCAGGGAGGCCCAATCCCCTGCCACTACTCCCAACGGTAGCTCGGTTTCCGCTCCTGTCAGCAACAAAGGTTGGGGCTGGCAAGATGGTCTGCCATCATCCGATAAACCAGATTAAAAACTTGATTTATTACAGCCCGGGCTTAGGTGCTGCCACTGTTACCAACTACAGCGCGGTATCTACTCAAGGCGACAATAACGTTGGCGCCACACAAGAGAAGGTCCCTACATCCGATAAACCAAGTCAACAATGGTTTGTGCTGCCGGTGAAGTTTACGATTCATTCGGCGCTACCACCGTCATGCCTACGCTTTCTCGTCATGATGGGGAAACCATTGTAAAATAACAACCGGCTTTGCTGGCACTGGCACCGAATTGGCCGTCGACCGCAAAACAAGGATGTTTTTTTGTTTTAGCAGATGCCACGATGCACAATGTACCCCGCCGGCGAAACGTCCGAAACGACTCTGCTATATATATTATAGCACATTTATTGTGAATGTGGTCGCCATCATGGCGACATTTTTAGATGGGTTTTAATACTAATATCACTATTACTTTTCTGCGGCTTTGAAATTGTAGATAGGCTTTAAAATATCAACCACATCCACTGTTTCTTTTAAATACTCAAGGATATCATCAACGCTCTTGTACGCCATCGGTGCTTCGTCCAACGTATCCTCCACTACGGTCGTTGAATAAATACCTTCCATGGATTTTTTGTAATCACCCATATTTAATCTGTTTTTTGCTTCATTTCTGGACATCAATCGCCCCGCACCGTGAGGTGCTGAGTAGTTCCACTCAGGATTGCTTTTTCCTATCCCCAAGATGCAGCCATCCCTCATGTTCATAGGAATCAGTACCCGTTCGCCTTTGGGTGCTGCGATAGCGCCTTTACGAAGGATCATTTCATCCACGTTGATATAATTATGAATGGTTGTAAACTGGTCAGCCGCAGTATAGCCACACATCTCTATGATTTTTTTGGCAATTAGGTGTCGGTTTTCATTCGCATACTGCTGGCAAAGTACGATATCATGCAGATAATCATCCATATACTGACCGTACAAGTAGCATAAATCATCCGGTACATCCTTGTCCTTTTTTTCTAACCGTAGCTGTCTTAAAGCCTCTGGTATTTCTCTCCGCCTGCCTTCTTCTTTTAGCGTCCGGACAAGCTCTGCCTGTCTTTCTGCAAATTCTTCCTTGTAATGATTTAATTCTATGGCAAGTTTTTGGTAATAGTTTGCCACCTGTAACCCCAGATTCCGGCTTCCGGTATGGATGATGAGATACAACTCGTCGTCAGACCCCCGGTCCATTTCAATAAAATGGTTTCCGCCACCCAACGTGCCAAGGCTCTGTTTCAGATAGGTTTTATGTTTTAAGCGTTCATAGCATCGGAACTGAGTCAGGTCAAAATCCTTCTGTACTTCTTCCCACACGTCAAACCCGGACGGGACTGTGTGCGCTGCGGCATCCAGCTGTTCAAAATCAATCTCCCGCTTTTCTATGCGGGTAGTCAGCATACCGCAGCCAATATCTACACCGACAAGGTTCGGCACTATCTTGTCCTCAATGGTCATAGTAGTACCAATGGTACAACCCTTCCCCACATGCACATCCGGCATGATGCGAACTTTGCTGTTTTCCATAAATTTACAGTCAAGCATACGCTTTATCTGGTCAACTGCCAAAGGGTCTACAATACTCGCATAGCATATTGCAGTTCCGTATTTCCCTTTTATATTCATTTCTGCCCTTTCCTAAGCCAGATACAAGGTATAATCCTCACTCCAATCCCCACGGTTATACCATACCCTTATTTCATTTCCTTTACGTTCTATGTTGTAAAAGTTGGATCGATAAGAATGGATTTCAGAGGTGAAAATCTGGTTTGCAAAATCCATTAAATCCCATTCACCCATCGAATTACCCGTTTCTTCATCATGTATCCAGTCATCTGTATGATTCCCGTTACAAATCACCTTTTCCACCTGACCCGCCAGAATTGCCTCCACTAATTTCATAGCTGTTATCTTTTTTGTATTTAGATTTTGCGGTTTTGCTTCTGCAAACGGTGAAAAAATTGGTACGTTGTTCCATCGGCCAATCTTTAAGCCAAAGCTGTCGGTATTAAAGAACTGTTCAAACTGCGGATGATTTGTAACTGCAAGATAACCAAGATACTCGTTTTCAAACTTCCCTGCGGCCTCATGATATGTATGGGTAAGGCAATATAATGCCAGGTCAATGTCCTCGATTTTGAACAACAGCTTGACCAGATCAATTAAGTCCTTGTCATAAAAGCCGTGGTTGAAACAATAATCAGTGTAACGCCCACCCAATTCGATAAAATGCATTTGTCCCTGCAGAAGCCATATTTTCAAATTGCTTTCTTTTATGTACGTTTCAGCCATTACTCTTTTCTTTTTATTATCAAGGCTTAACAGTTCTTTTGCGTTGTTTACTATAACCATATGCCTTATCTCCACATATCCAATACTGTAAGCAGTTCTTCCTGTATTATCGCATCATCTTTATTCAGCATTCCCAGATGCAAATGCGGTTTTCCTGTGCCGTGGTAATCACTGCCGCCACTGATCCGCAGTCCTTTTTCACTGGCAGCACTGCGTAGCGTTTCCACTTCATCCATGGTGTATTCGGAATAATAACATTCCAGTCCGTCAATGCCCGCATTGCAAAGCAATTCTAACTGGTTGCGGAACTGTTTTTCTGTTAAACGCTTCTCCCGGGTTCCCCCAAAGGGATGCGCCCACACCACAATGCCTCCGGCTGCTTTTACGGCTTTAATGGCGCCGATGGCGTCCACCCTGCCGCCAGGGAAATTTTCAAAGTATTTTTTGTAAATATCAATGGGCTCTTCACCCGGTTGTACGGGCGGTAAGTGTTTTTGTATCAGTTCGGCAAAAGCCGGCTTAGCTGGGCTTTTAATTTTAAACAACGCTGCTCTTTCATCTTCACTAAAGTTAAAGCCTAACTCTTCTGTCAAATACTTCCAGCGCCGTTCCGTTTTGTTCATCCGCACATCGTTCGCTTCTTCAACAAATTTTCGAAACGCTGCATGATTGGGATCATAGTTATAACCAAGAATATGACACTTGGCAACATCTGTTTTGCACGAAAGCTCAACGCCTTTTATAAATTTTATTTCGGCAGGTACAATGCGTTCCATTTCCAGCGCGCCGTCAATTGCGTCGTGATCTGTTACCGCAAATGTAGTTATGCCGAGGCTTTGTATTTTTTTCAATAATTCCGGAATCGTATCCGTTCCATCCGAAACGACGGTATGCATGTGTAAGTCAACTTTTGAATTCATAGTGATCCTCCTAGTCTAAATGTACCCTTCATTTCAACATATCATTTATGTAACAAGCCGAAAAACATTATTGGTAAAGCAAATAATAGAGCAAGTGATGTACCAGTCCGGGTCGAACCCTGCAACTGCACCGACATGCTCTATTATGCGGATTTTAAGTCCGGCGCAGCTCGTTTTTCGAGCAAGTACGCCGGACTACAGTAAATACTTTGCAGGAGGCGAACCCGAACGGCCGATATCCCGCAAATCATTGCTGTCATTAGGATTAGGTGGAGCAGGCAACCCCTATTTGAAACGTATGATTCCAAAATACAAGAGCACTATTATGATAGCAACTAACGCAATGTCCAGAAAAATGATACCGAAATTTCCACTTATCAGACACCAGACAAGTGCGCCAAAGAATAATCCGGGCAAAAATGTTGCACCTATAGCCTGTGCCATTCTATTATTTTTCGCTTTTGTATAAGTATATATTCCGACTGCTATAGCAACCACAGGAATAAGCAAAATTTCCATTATTTCTCACGCATACAATTTAATCCATTTGCTTGCTATTTGTTCGCCCTTGCATGACTACTATAGCACATTTTTTTATGGTCGTGGTCGCCATCATGGCGACATTTTCTTAAATGATTTCTAATCCGTAGCTTTCCAAAAGGTTATTTACTTCCCATACCGAACGCATATTGTGCTCAATGCAATATGAAATTACAAGATCGACAATCAGGCTGCGCGACAATGCAAACCCCGCAGCGTTCAACAGATCATTTGTTTCCTGCAGGTCCAATTGAAGGGCAAGGGCAAACCGTATGATTGTATATTTTCTGGGATGATAGTTCACATCGCTCAGTATTTTGGAAAAAAATTTTCGGTCATAGCCTGCCTTGCTGTAAACCAGCGGGGCTGTCATCTTTTTTTCATTCATGTAACATATCAGTTTCTTTGTGAAGGGGTCTTCGGGAACAAACTCTTCCTTGTCCGGTATGTCCTTGTTACTCTTTGGAACAGAGCTGATGGAATAATGTATCTTGGGAGCGCCCGGATCAATTGTCACCGTACTTCCATCGGGCATTGTAATTTCCCGAACCTGCAATTGTTCCGCAAAGTAAGGTTTCACCGTCTGCGCAATCTGTAAGTTCTCTTTTGTTTTCTCGTCCAGTTGATACTGTGTTTTTACATATTCTGCCACGGTGTTGAACGATGCAGTTACCTTACCACCTATTTTTTTATGATACTGCGTTTTTACATATTCTGCCGCGGCCTTGAACGATGCAACTACCCTGGCACCTGTATTATTATTTTCCTCGCCCGGATACAGCACCAAATAAATATCCAGCGCAACATTCTTGTCGGCCAGATAATACCGGCAGGTATCATAGGCAATTTGAAGTGCTGTCTCATAGGGAAAGTCGGTATAATGGAAAGAAAATACAGGAACAGCAACCGTTCTGCACTGATTCTCCACAGCCAGTTTTAGGGAATGTTGGTAACAGGAAGCCATCCATTTATCTTCATGTTCTGTACCGTTGCTCCACACCGGGGCCACTGTATGGATTATATATCTGGCGGGCAATTTGAACCCGGGCGTAAGCTTTGCTGCTCCTGTGGGGCAGCGCCCTGTCTTTCTGTAGTAATCCATTAATTCAGGGCCTGCTACTTTATGGATTGCATGGTTCAGGTTGCCGCCATCTTCTGCCTCGTTATTAATTACATTAACAATAGCATCTACCTTCAGCTTTGTTATATCACCAGAAATAAAATTCACACCCATAGCTCGCTCCAAATCTATCTTGTCATCCATGGTGGTATTTCTTCTGTTGCCTCATCATTGTTGTATTTTTTAACATTGCTACTAAAATGACACTTGTAATCTTGTTTCCAGTCCGCCGCTTCTATCAATACGCTAATTAATTTGGCAAACGTGTTCCACTCTTTGGGAATTTCAACCCACGATTGGTATTCTCGTTTAATTTTTCCATACGTCTTCAAATAGTATTCATGTCCGTCTAAACCAGAAGGGTACTGTACATCTTTGGGTAGGCCTTCATTTACGATTTTATAAATAACAGGCATTTTTTCTTTAGGTATACAAACCATCTGTGCTGGATTAATCTTCTGATACTCTTCAATAAAATGCCGTTGCTTAAAGATTTCTTCCAATCCCATATTTTGTGGCAGTTTATGTTTATTACTGTAATCATGAATAAACTGAAGAAGCCTGTTTCTATTAAGCTTAAAGACCCAATATAGTTTTCCTGTTCCATCAGGCAACTGAATGACTTCGGAATAAAGAGATGGCGCAGACCGGGAACAAGTTTCTATTTGCAATGTCATGAGCAGGTCTTTGGGATCCATGCCGGTATTTAAAACGCATTCGAAATCAAGCATATGCTCACCATATCATTTTTCTTTGCCCAGACACTTTTCAAATTTACCGCAAAGGTCTGCAATCCATTCTTTTTTTGCAAGCTGATTAATCCACTCTTCCGGAATACCTCGCTCGCCGCCAACTCCGTAAATAATTCCCGCCAATCCTCCGGCAACGGCAGCCACGGTGTCGGTGTCGTCGCCCAAGTTCACTGCCAATAAAATACATTCACGAAAGCTGCTGCTATTCAGGTTGCACCACAAAGCAGCTTCCAGCGTATCAACCACATAACCGGTGCTTTTGATTTCGTCACGGGTCAAATCCTTTAATATTGGCAAACGCTCAAATGTGGATTGCTTCATGCCGAAACAGTTATAAATTTCTTCCAGCGTTTTGCCATGAAACAACTGTCTTGCAATGTACACATACACGCGGCAGGCCGCTATTGAAATTTCATGGGCGTGAGTCAGGCTGCTGACAGCATTTACCGTTTCATAATCACAATCCAAAAAGGCTAATGGCAAAATGCGCATCAGGGAACCGTTGCCATTATCCCATTCCGCTGTACCCCCACACTGCTCTGCAGGGATTCCCTGTACATAACGCTGGATAGCGTTACGGGTAGCGCGCCCGATATCAAACAACTCTCCGTAAGGAGTAAACTCACCGTCATTCACCCAGCGGACAAAGTTTTTCATAATATCATCTGTATCAATTTCTCCAAGACGGGCGATGCTTTCCACCGTCGCCAACATCATGGAGCTGTCATCTGACCATGACCCGGCAGGCAGATCATATGTGCCATAACCAATCATATCGGAAACTTTAAATGAATCGCGTGGATTAAACTCAACTGGTACGCCCATTGCGTCGCCAACGATTAAACCCATGAGGCCATTATATATCTTTGACATGGTTAACCTCGTCCTTACTATCTTCAGTCTTATAATAATTTCAAAAAATTATTTTCCATTTGTTCATTCTTTGCTGCTCAATGGATCCGGCCCAAACTGATTAGGGCCTTTTGTTCCCTTAAAGAAAATCAAATAAAAACTAAGAACAAAATTTATCATTGGTATGAAAAATCCAATACACCACCAACCCGGGCAATTCAAGTCATGTAAACGCCGGATTGAAAGCATAAAGGCCGGAATAATAGGCAGCGCGGAAACCAGAATTCCCAGTGCAGCAATCGCTCCGCTGCCCAACTTGTTAGCAATAACAGAAAGTATAATTGCAACAACTATAACTGCCACCGCTACTGTTATACTACGCAATATATATCGTTTTCTATTTAGGCGATTATCATAGCGCAGAAACATGCTCTTGATATCAATATCTGGCATGTATAGTTCCCCATCACCTTCTCCTGTCTTTGTCTCCGACTGTTCTGATGATTGATAAGGAAATTTTGATGGTTTATAAGGAAAAATCGTGTCTCCGTTTTTTCTGGCCTTCATAGCAGCTCCTGATTCGCACAGCGAACATTTACCATCTTCATTGCAAAAGAACGCTCAAAATTTGTTAATCTGAGATTTCTATTTTGTTTCCTCGGTTTCAGCCTTGGCTTTATCTTCTGCCACCTTTTCCGCAATATCAGCAATCTTGTCTGCCGCATCTTTGCCCACGTTTTCCAAGCCGGTAACATTAATATTCCGGTTTACTTTTGCGTCATAGGTGTCGGCTTTGGCAATCTCTGCCAGGTCAATTCCGGTTGCCTCTTTTATGGTTTGGAATGTCCGTGCCATCACCAGCGGCACATTTTCCGCCACAGAGCTGGCCCCGGCTGCAGTAGAGCCAAACACGGTCACCTTATCAATACTGGACAGCGGTTTTGCGATTTCCGCCGCAACCTGCGGTACAATACGGATCGCCATTTCTGCCATGGCCGCCTGCCCGTATTTTTTCATAGCTTCCGCCCGCTTATCCATCGCTGCCGCTTCTGCCTCGCCTTTTGCCTGGATGGCCGCTGCTTCCGCTTCACCCTTCAGCCGGATGGCGTCAGCCTCTGCCTGCCCTTTCGCCCGGATGGCTTCCGCAATTTTCTGCTGTTCGTACAGTTCTGCTTCCGCATCCCGCTGGCGTTTTGCCAGTTCCGCAGCAGCCTTCTGCTCTATCGCGTAACGTTCTGCTTCAGCCTGCTTCTTAATCTCTGCGGCCAGCATCTGCTCTTTTACCGTTACTTCTTTCTGTTTCAGTTCAGCCTGCCGTTCCGCTTTGGCAATTTCCGCATTGACCGTGGCGGTCTGGATGGTCTTCATCTGTTCCTGACGCTGGATTTCATAGGCCGCGTCAGCTTCTGCCTGTTTAACATCTGCCTGCCGTTTCAATTCAGAGCGTTTAATGGCAAGCTCATTCTGCCGTTCAGCGATTTCCGTATCCGCTTTAACCCTGGCTTCGTTGGCCGTCTTGTCCGCTTCCGCCTGTACAATTTTAACGTCGCGCTCCGCATTGGCTTTGGCAATTGCAGCATCCTTTTTAATTTTTGACGTATTATCCATACCCAAGTCGCGGATCAGTCCGTTTTCATCCGTTACATTCTGAATGTTGCAGGACAGGATTTCGATGCCTAGCTTTTTCATGTCGATGGCTGCTTTGTTCAACACCTGGTCAGAGAAAGAGTCCCTGTCCGTATTGATGTCTTTCAGTGTCAGCGTACCAACGATTTCACGCATATTGCCTTCCAGCGAGTCCTGAAGTTCATTGGCGATTTCATCAGGATTTTTGTTCAGGAAGTTCTTCGCTGCCAGACGGATGCCCTCCGGCGTGCGTTCCACTTGTACCTTGGCAACAGCGTCTACAGATACATTAATAAAATCGTTGGTGGGTACAGGCTGGCCCGTTTTAATATCAACGCTCATCTGCCCCAGATACAGGTTATCAATCCGTTCCAAGAACGGGATGCGGATACCGCCCTGCCCTTTCAAAATCCGAGGTTCTTTTGTCCAGCCGGAAATAATCAGCGCTACGTTCGGCGGTGCTTTTACATACGTCTGAGTAATTCCGATAACCAACAAGATTACAATGATAAGTCCTAACAAAGCAAGTCCAACTGTCATGATGATACACTCCTTTCACGGTTACTTTTGACATTTGGTCATTTGGTTCGATTGTCTTGTATATATTATATCACGTTATGCGTCCAAAAATTTCCCCCGTCAAGCCCCTCATGGCGTCTGCGTTTCAGCATTTTCACTCTTCTCGATGCGCTTCCTGTCTGGGTTTGATGAGAACCTTATCTGCATCTTTTCATTTTTATTTTTCCATAAACCAGCGCCCTTCTTCGTTGAACAACTTTACCTCCTTGCCTCGTATCCGGCAGATGTACCGGATACCCAATCCTCCGGCTTTCAAAGATGCTGCCCTCCTTACGTCCAGTACCCTGTCTATTTCAAAAACGCGCCCGTCTTCCCAAACGATAGCCTTGGGTTGGATATTACCATCTAAGTCAAAGGCCGCTATCACTTCTAAATTAATCTTCATGGCAATCACCTGAAATAACTGTATGGATGTATTGTATGTTCCTCTTTCGGGTTGAACCAGGTCAGCTTGGAATCTAACAAGGCTGATGCCCACAAAACTGCGTCACGCCCATACCAGAAGCGGATATCATCAATCGTTCTTTCTATCTGTTCCTGCACCGTAAGATTTACCGCCTTTTACGTTTCAAAAACTTGTCAACAAATTGGTATTTAAATCCCGTCTTTACACTCATTTGCCATGCTGAAATATCTGGATTATCGGCAAGTGCCTTTTCCATAACCTCGTATCTTTTATCTCTGAAATGGTCATTAATCATTTTTACCGCAACACCTATATCTTCATAGCCTTTAAGTTTTCTGAAATAGGAAAAATACTCCCTTATAGTTTCATTGTGACAAAAGTCAACACTTCCCTTTGCAAACAGGTCTAATTTTTCAACAAGTTTCATAAATTCAGTTGCCTGCTCTTTACGTAATCTACAGTTACGCATTTCTTCTGTTTCTATCGGCTCTCTATGCTTCTTGCCATTTTCTATTTTTTCGTGACATGATTCGCATAGCGTTATTAAATCATTATAAATATCTTCATTTCCTACGTTAGTATATGAGAGGTGATGGACGTTTAAATAGTGTTTGCCACCGCATCTCTGACAAGTATAGTTATCTATCTTTAGGCGTTCGCTACGTTTCTCTTGCCACTTAGGACTTTTAAGATAATCAGTATATTGTTGATTCATGATATCTCCACCCTACCCAATTTGCCTACAATCCCAGCAGTATTCATCAACTACCTTTAGCAAAATTTCACAATATATCCACTATATAAATCATATCACTTTTTGCGTCCAAAAATCTCCCCCGCCAAACACCGCATGGCACCTTTGTTTCAGCGGTTTTTGTTTTTTCACTCCGCTCTATGTCTAGGCTCACGAAAAACAAAAAAATTAAAACTCTTCATAGCGCGGTACACCTGCTCCCAATGCAGGGACTGCCGTGAAGAGTTTCTTTCATTCTATCTATTCTATTAGATTCGTTGACCGGGACAGCCTGCTTTAGCTTTTCATTTCTTCCAATGCCATAATTGCTTTTTTATTACCCTGTCGGACAGCCCGGTTCCACCAGAACGCAGCTATTTCTCTATCTTCATCTACACCATCGCCTAAATGTTTATTTATTGCTCATCAATTAGTCTTCCTCAATTATCCGTTTCATTCCATACATCCATAAAAGCTTCTATCTTATCACAAATCTTATTTATATAAATATCAAATGTGTCGTTATCAAATAAAGATTCGTACTCTTTGTTTGGACTGCGATAATTAACCTGCATATCTTTCGTTAAATGTTCCCACCAGTAGAAGGCATCTGTTGCTTTTACTTCACCTTTTAGTTTACTATTATCTGAAACATATTTAATACTGTCATTTTCTCTTCCATGTGGGTTTGTCTTATTTACGTCATCCCAATTGCAAATTCCAAAGTAAAGATACGTTTCAATTTCAATACGCAAAACATATTGTTTGCCAATAGGTTTGTTCTCTTTTTCCGGAAGAAAATAATTTAAGCTCGGCCAAGTATTCCTACCTTTTGTGTAATAATCCATGTAACCGTCCAGATAGCCCCTGTGGGCTAAGCTGAGCTCCGGTCTTCTTTTTGCCAACCGGTTCTCAATCGCCGAGAATACTTTCTTCATCATTTGGCATTTTATATCAATCAAAGCCTTCTCAAGTTCTAAAACCGCATGAATATCCTTTGAAGTCTTTATCAAATTATTAAACTCCATAATTTTTCTCTCCTCAATTTGATCCGTTAATTTTAGTATAACATCTAAAAACTGTGAAAGTACCTCGTACAACCTCGGAATAGAACGAATTTGTTCCATGGTTACAATTTGTTTTAACCAACTTAAGACATCACTTTCAAAAGAAATACACTCATACTGGATACCCTTTTTTAAATTTGCCTTACTGGTTTTCGAAGGTTCATGCTTATCCAATGTCAGGTAATAAATAATTGCTTTTGAATCAGAAGTATTGGTGTAAATATAATAATCAATCAATTGTGCATCCTGATCCCCAGCATAAATTTTTACTTCAATCGGAAATAACCTTCCTGCGATACTTATCAATATGTCAATCCGGCGTTTATTATCAATATGTAATTCTTTATAAACTTTTGCTTTGTCATAGTCTTCATCAGCAAAAATGTTTTGTCTTAAGACCTGCTTTATAAAAGTTTTCAAAAACAGGCTACCCTGCATATGGCTGCCTTGTGGGTCAAGCAATTCTCTCAAAAATGAACAAATAGGCAATTCTTTATAATGAATACCAGTGATAGAAAAAATATTAAAATCAGAAGCATTGGCTTTCTTTTTTGCTTCATAAGCATCAACTATTGTACTAATCTTTTGCAATATCAGTGTAGCGTCATCCATAAAACCTATTCCTCCAACTTCCCATCACAATATTTCTCATACATCTCTGCCACACTCTTCTTGATTTCTTCCCGTAACTCCGCCGGTTCCAACACTTCCACATAAGGCCCGTACTGCAATGCCCAAAAGTGCATGGCTTCTGCGTTGCACTTTACATCAATCAGCATTTCATCTTCAAAATCCTGGCGGATTTTGAAATCTTTCCCGAACCAGTCCACCAGTTCATTCATGAGGTGTTTCTTTGCCACCATGCGCACACTCACTGTTTTACCGCTGAACATGTAGATGTGTTCCGCCATATGTTTCGGCAGGGAGAAACCGTTTTTGAAATCCTTCACCTGCGATACAGGTTTGCGTTTCTCGTCCAGCATGCATACGGAAATCATGCGGTCGATGCGGAAATGGGCAACGTTATCATATTTATCATAGTTCGCTATCAAATAATACCGCCCGTTGTTGGCCACAATCTGGTACGGGTTCACAATGTACGGCTCCTTCCTCCGGGGATGCAGCTGAAAATCCGTACCATAGGAATTGTAAACGAAACTGACCTTTTTCTTCTTGTCGATAGCATCGTTCAGGGCGTCCAGCGCGTACATGGTCTGCTTGTTATCCGTGTGCTGCAGCTCCGGCAGATTGCAAACGTGCTTCACCTTTGCCGAGAAATGCAGCCCACCCAACTCTTTCAGTTTGCCAATCAAATCCTTTGCCCGTTTCTGGGAGATGCCTTTGGAAAACAACACGCTGTCAATCAACAGGCGAAGCTCTGCGTTATCAAACTTCCGCTCACCCAAGAAAGCACCTTTGTTATTCGTTACAATGTCGTAACCCATTTCCTTCAGTGCGTCGATGTTGTTCTTCACCGAGCGCCGGTCGCATTCCATTCCGTACTGTGCCCGCAGGTGGCAGATGATTTCCTGCTGGGTCAGGTGATGTTCTTCATCGGAATACTGTTCCAAGATATCCAGAATCAGCATATTCAGCATTTTTTTGTTTCCTGTTGCAAACATAATCTCTTCCTCTCGATAACTCATTACTGTTCTTTTCGTCATGCACTTTTTTTCTTCCTGCATTTTGGGATATAATTTTTATTTATCCTTCAGTTTATACTGGTGCTCTCTGATTGCGTGTCCGCATTCACAGACCATTTTCAAAATGCCGTCCGCATCGCTGATATAGAATTTGCATTTTTTACGGGACTTGCAGTATGTTGTTTTGGCCCGGGGGAAAAAGCCGCCGATAACAGGAATGTAAGCTGCTTCATTTTCCTTTATATCTAAAACGGCACGGCAGTTATAATCTTTCATGTTGCGATTCAACCTGTCTGCCTCAGCTTCCATCCGGGCTTTCTTAGCATCAAAGAACGGCGCTAACGCCGTGTCATAGTGTTTGCTGAAAATCTCTTTTACTTTGTCTTTCGTATTCATGTAACTGTCCATTTGCTTCGGGTTTTGCATAATCATCATCCGCACCATCAGTAAGGCCGTGTACACTTCGGCATGTTCTTTCAGTTCACCGTAACTTCTGTGCTCGCAGGTTTCCTCAGAAGTAGGGCCGGGAATCCAGTGTATGTAATCGCCCATCACCTCCACAAAATCAAAGGGAGTTTTATGCTTTTTATAGGAACTCCGGGCTGTGATGTGACTTAATTCTTCATGCCTTTTGGCTAATTCCTGCACCTTTTGCGTTTTGGCCATGGCGTTAAAATGCGATTTCAGTGCCTCTTCGGATCCCAGGTACTGACTTGCTTCCTGCCGTGCTGCAACGTAAGCTTTATCTCTGGCCTGTTCGGCAGTCTGTCCATTCAATGTTATGCCATTTAACTGCGTAAACATTTCCCCCACACACAGTTGATGCTCCCCGTACATCGGGAAATGCTGCAACTCCGCAAAAGAACTGTTCATAAAACACAACGCTGCAATTGTTAAACCGATAATCTTTTTTAACATGTCATTCACCCTTCCCTTTAGTGTTCCTGATTTACCAAAGTACTATTTAACCATGTGTTTCTTAAAATGATGTTTCTCGTTGCCATATGAGCAGGTAACAAAATGACAGACATTTGCTTTAATATCGGAAACTCCTCTAAAAATACAGTTGGGAGCAGTCGGTAATCCATAAATCAGGTGCCCATCTTCTGTCATATAAGGCTTGCCCAACTTCTCTACCGGAGTAATAATAACCTGCTCACAATCTACAGACATCCATTTTCCCTTTTTTGTTTTGACAAATTTTATTTCTTTTCCGCATCTTTTACAAATTGCCATCTGCGTTATTCCTTAATGTCAATCTGTACCAGATTGAGTATGGCAATTGTTCCCATCACACATCTGATCTACCAAAAACATTTTAATTACATCGGCATAATACTCTTCTGATTGTTCTTTTCCCACTGCAATATTGTTGGCTAATACCTGCCTTAGCAATTCCCACGTTTCAACGAATTTGCAGAGTTTCTTATCAGGAATCCAGAACTGCCCTCCTTTATACGTAAGTTTGCGGATTATGTTTTTAGCAGCTTTAACACTCTTAATCGGTATAAACAAATACTGCAGGATATCATTTGGGTCGGGTCGCGCTCTGCCACCTTTGGTTTTTATCATAACCGGGTCTATTATTCTACACATCTCAGCCAGTATCGCAATTAACTGCTCATTCTTTGGTTTACACGGATTTTCAGACAGGATAAGAAATAAGTTTTTCATTAGCCAATTTTTTCTAAAATCATCAAGAAGTTCAATATAATCTCTTAGATGCATCGCCATATGATTTATCTCCGTTAAAACCTCCACTAATCGTATTCAAGGCCGACGTCTTCCAGCATTTTTTTAAACTCGTCTCCATTAATCAGCCTGACATGCCTTTTGTTGGCTTCCTCGTATATTTCCTGTTTCTCAAATTTATTCGCTGTTGTAATTACCCAGCCGATATTGGTCATGCCATCATTAAAACTGTTTTCATATTGTTCACTATAACTTAAAACTTGCTCCAGCGCCCAGGCATCTGTATAATCAGCCTGCGGTCTGACATGAATATAAAAAAGAACATTCAACTTCAAAAAAATAGCGATTACGTCACAGTCTTCGGTTTTATTTCCTTCGGTGTCCACCGGCGGCATGAATATATAAGTGGCACCAGATTTTTCCATATAGGATTTGACGATATCTTTTAATTCTTCTGTAGTTTTCATCCACAACCTATTACCAAGCGGCATATTTCCCCATTCACCCCACTCTTTGTACACAGTGAACCATTCTTTCGCTTTAATTTCGTACAATATTGCTAAATCATCCCTTCCACAGCTTCGAGCCCGTTCTGCCCATTTTTCATATTCTGCAGCCTTATGAAGATAGGTAACACCATCCCATCCTTCATCACTTTCATCATCGAAGATTGGCTCCGGGAAATCGTAGTTTACCGGTTCCGGAATGTTTTTTTCCTTGTTATCTTTCATCACCATATCACCTCTCTCACCTCTCTCATTTATCTTTTGGATTTGTATAAATTATAACCGCTTCAATGTACATTTTTTTACACATAAAAATCCCCTGCCCATTCTGAACCGCTCCCCGTCAAGAGGACAATGAAATAAAATATAGTTTTGAGACGCTGACAACTTCTTGTTGTCAGCGTTTTTACTTATGCAGCAAGATATAATTCATGTTTCTCCATGGGCGTCAAAACGCCAAGATTTCGTTGGAGTCGTTTGTGGTTGTAGTAGTCAATATAATCCGTAATCATTTGTACTAATGCGTCTCTGCTGGTAAATCGTTTCCCGTAATATCGTTCCCGCTTAAGTATTCCCCAAAAACCTTCCATCGGTCCGTTATCAAGGCATTTGGCAACACGAGACATACTTTGTGTCATGCCTGCTTTTACTAACTTTTGGTGAAATACCCTGCTGGTGTATTGGTAACCCCTGTCACTGTGGAAAATCGGATGAGCTTCTGGGTTTGCCTGGACGGCTTTATCAAATGTATCATATACTAGCTTATTATCGTTACTGTCCCGAATCACAAAGGCAGTAATCCTACGGTCATATAAATCCAAAATGGCGCTCAGATAAATCTTATGTTTATCAATCCCTTCATACCATTTGAATTCTGTTACATCGGTCAGCCATTTCTCGTTTGGTTTTTCTGCCTTAAAGTTTCGGTCAAGTATGTTCTCTGCAATGTACTGTGGATTGGGGGCTT
>JAEEGF012418101.1_pt1 | contig 28300 bp, 28 predicted proteins | sample 9134171 | NCBI WGS metagenome assembly JAEEGF01 (sample SAMN16246542, study PRJNA631951) | gut metagenome | biome: gut microbiome; feature: rumen; material: AP-attached | host: Bos | place: Iran: Karaj | collected 2018-10 | reverse complement strand
ACGGTCTGCTCGTCGACCAGGAACAAGGAGGGGTCAATCAGGTTGGGGAAAGTGATATGGGGATTGCTGATCAGTTCACGCAGGCGCCTCACTACCTTGTTGTCGTTGATGGCGATGGCCACTGCCAGCGGATGGTTGATTTGCATCAGGGCATCCATGTTACCCAGGACAGTGCCATAGCGGGACACCGACGAGCCAGCCGGCTTGGTGTCGTCGAAGAAGCCAATGAGGTTCCAATTGCCGCCGTTACGGTTAATTCTGTCGATGAGGCAGGCCACTTCCTTGCCAAATCCTCCGGCGCCGTAGATTGCTATATTCATCATATTTCTCAAGATTTTGGTTAATAAATTCATTTGTTATCACTACTTGCAGCAGGCGAGAATTTCGCGGGCCACAAGTTCGACGTCCTCGTCGGTGACCCATGGTCCGCTGGGCAGACACAGGCCTTTGGAGAACAGATCCTCGCTCACACCGTTGACATAGGCGGGAGCATCGGCAAAAACGGGTTGTGTGTGCATGGGTTTCCACAACGGGCGCGACTCGATATTGCAGGCATCAAGATGCTGGCGCACAGTCTCGTAGTCGGTTCCCGTCTTGGCGGGATCGATAAGGATGGCATTGAGCCAGTAGTTGCTCTGTGAGCGTTCGTCGGCATCGGTGTGGACGGTGATGCCGTCGACCGAGCCGAATAACTCGACATAGCGGTCGCACAGGTGGCGGTGGTGGGCCAGGTGCTCGTCGAGGATGGTCATCTGGCCGCGACCGATACCGGCACAGATGTTACTCATGCGGTAGTTGTAACCGATTTCCTTGTGCAGGTAGTAAGGCATGGGCTCACGGGACTGGGTGGCATAGAACATGATTTTCTTCTTAGCCTCCTCGTCAGGACAGATAAGGGCGCCACCACCGCTTGTGGTAATCATCTTGTTGCCATTGAAGCTCATAATGCCAAAATCGCCAAACGTGCCACACAGCTGGCCACGATAGCGGGAGCCGAAGGCCTCGGCCGAATCTTCGACAACAGGAATCTCGTAGCGATGCGCGATCTCCATGATGTCGTCGATCAGAGCCGGCATACCGTAAAGGTAAACGGGAATGATCGCTTTGGGTTTGCGACCCGTCTTGGCAATACGGTCCTTAATGGCTTCCTCAAGCAGATTGGGGTCAATATTCCATGTTCCGGGTTCACTATCGACAAATACAGGAACGCCGCCCTGATAGGTCACAGGATTGGCACTGGCCGAGAATGTCATGGACTGACAGATAACCTCATCGTCACGACCGACACCAAGTTTGACTAGCGCCAAATGGATAGCAGCAGTGCCAGAACTGAGTGCCACTACGTGTTTCCCCTCACCACAGAGTTGTTGAAGGTCTTCTTCAAAAGCATTTACGTTAGGGCCAAGGGGCACGACCCAATTGGTGTCAAAAGCCTCTTGGATATATTTCATTTCTTGGCCACTCATGTGAGCCAGACACAGCAATATCTTTTTGTTATCCATATTCTATTTTCTGCTGATAATCATTATCAAACCATTTACTCTTGTGAGGGGTGCCCGGGATAGACCTGGCAGTGTTCGGCCATGCGCAAGATACGTTCCCTGCTAGTGCGTGCAAGTTCCCTGTCGGAATGAGGGAAATTGGTCACTGTCTTCACTCCTGGGATATAACTGTCTCCCGTAAAGAGCGCGTCCCCTACCCTCCAGGTCACACAACCTGGGCTGTGGCCAGGCGTATATATCGCTTGAGCACTAATCCCGTCAAAGAGCGCCACTTGCTGACCATCGGCCACAACCATGATGCTCTCGGGGGTGTCCAGGACAAAGGGCACCTCGTGGTACCTTGAAAAGTTCAGTTTATCACTGAGCAAGCCTTCGTGCCCAGCCTCGTTGGTGAGGACAGGGACACCAGGAAAAAGGGCTTCAAGATGATTTAGGCCGTAAATATGATCAAAGTGGGCATGGGTCAACATCACCCCGTGTAACTCTCCATCGATGAGTGGTAAAAGCTGGTCCACGTCGCCACAGTCAACCAACCACGAAGAGCCGTCATGTGAGATGACATAGCTGCATGAGTTGAAAATTCTATTCACGACTTGCCTTATTACCACTTCTCAATCGATAACATTATTTAATTATTAACGTAAAAAGAACGCAAAAATTGTACAGACATCTCACTGCATGTGCAAGTAGAAGTTCATCTGCTTGTCAAAGGTCTTTTTAAACGTCTGCATTCTAACACTTTCCACTCTTCGGGCCCGATCAATGACCTCGTCAAGAAAAGAGCCAAACATTGGGCCAGACATCAACTGCGGGCCCTCGACACTAGGCACAAGATTGAACTCGATGAGCAACGGATTGCCATCAGGCAGAACTGTGACATCCCATCCCACAAAGTCGAAATAAGGCAATCGACGGTGCAGGCTAAAGAGGGTTTGGATGACACCCTCGTAATTGGGAACGACGAGATTCTCCACACCGGTTTCCTGCTTCAACGATGAAACGTCCATGCTCTTGAAACGAAAGACCCTATCGTCAACCGTGCCGTCGTCATGAATCAAGCAGGTGCCACCGCCTTGTGACACATTATCCTTGATCGCACCCTTACCACCAAAGCGCATGTGGGCAAATGGGTACAGAAACTCATAACTGCCGTCCAAGCGCCGGTAGGTGTACAGACGCATAGAATTAAGCGATGTGGGGTTAACGCGCTGCAGGTTGGGGTGCTGTTTCACTTTCTCCTGCACAATAAAGTTGATGGCATATTGGTCAAACAAAACCTTGAGGCTAGCGGAATCACGATCAAAAAGCTGCTCCACCCCCTCGCCGTTGCAAGTCTCGACAGTGGGCTTGATAATGAGTTCTCCGTCAGCGCCCATAACAGCTTCGATAGCCTGTTGTTGAGATATTTCCTCACCATTACGGTAATAATGTCCGTGGATATTCTTGACGATGGCTACCGGTTGCTGGACCTGAGGGAAAAGCTCACTGTAGATATTTTTGTCCAGATAAGCATCCTTGAAGTCATGACGGTTTAGCGCCGGTATCACGTAGAAGTAGTACACGTCCATCGACAAGTAGCGGTCGCTATGAATGCCATTGAGTCTCGAGAAATAGTCGTCGAACATCATCGACACCTTGAATCCCCGCTCCTCGAAATAAGGGGAAAGTTCTTTTTTGTGGGCCTTGTAGTTGAAATCGGCCGCCATGACGTGGTTCTTGAAGTACCAGTCGCCCCAATAATACTCTTTGTTGGAATTAATGTATTGAGCCATTGCGGGTTGTCGCTTTAATAGATTACCAAATCACTGATTTTCACGTTTCCAGCATAAAACTCCATGCTTGCCCATGCCAAGCCTACGCCGAAGCCACATGCCAGACAATGCCTCAATCCCGCACTTGAAAGTTGGTCTTGACAACGTGTTACCATCGTCAATGGGATGGATGCGCTGGTTACGTTACCATATTCCTCCAAGCAGTAAGGAGTCTTCTCAGGAGGAATCTTGACTGCCTTGCGAATTTTCTCGTCGATAAATTTATTGGCTTGATGCAGGAACAGCAGATCGACCGTTTCCACGTCGATGTTGAATGTAGCAATCAGCTCCTTGAGCGAACGAGGAGGCTGCTTGATGGCAAAACCGAAGACGTCCATACCGTTGACAATCATATCGACGCCACGGCGGTAAACTCCTGGTGCTACCTCCTTCTCCTCAAGAGACTCGGGGGTAACAGGCTTACGCATTCCTCCATAAGGAGCCCACACTGCGTCAAAGCCACTGCCGTCAACACCGTACATGAAGTTCATGGGTCGCGACTGCTCAGGATCAAACACGAGCGCAGTGGCTGTGGCGGCATCGCCAAAGAGGGGGCGTACCGTCGTATCACGAGGATTGCGGTTTTGCGTATTGGTCTCGGCAGCCACCAGTATCGAACGCTTGAGGGTGCCATGTGACATCAGTGAGCCAACGATGCTCATGCCATAGACCCATCCCGAGCAGCCAAAAGGCAAGTCGAAGACGCAACAGTCGCTGCGCAACTTCAAGCGGTCTTGCAGAATGCAGGCAGTTTGCGGAGCTATGTAATCCCTTGATGTGCATACATAGGCCAAGCAGTCCACCTGGTCGGAGGTCCATCCCAAGTCTTCCAACAGGCGCTCAACGGCCTTCACTGTGAGGTCGGACGCCGTCGTTCCCGGCTCCACCTTGTGATGGCGCTCGATGCCTGTCGAGGCAATAACCTTGAGGGCATCGTTCTCATCCTTGTAGATAGGAAGTGTACGATTGTCCTCGACCATAGCCGGCACGCAGGCGCTCATGCCCGCAATGCACACATTGTTGATCGTGAGTTGTGACATATTTTTATTGTTTGAGTTTTAGTCGTTGGATTTTGCCCGATGCTGTCCGTGGGATATGGTCGGTCCACTCCCACAGCACCGGAATTTCATGGGGCGGCAGCAAGCTAGAAAGCTTGCTCTTGATGTCTTCTATACTGATTGTCTCGCCTTGCTGAACGAGATATGCCTTGGGTACTTCACCCAAGACCCCATTGGGATCTGGAACGGCAATGCACGCGCAATCGGCAATGCCGAGTGAAAGAATCGCGTCCTCGATAGTCACTGGGCTTACTTTCTCACCGCCCACGTTGATGAGTTCCTTTTTGCGACCTGTCAGGTAATAGTTTCCGTTACAATCGCGATGTCCCCAATCCCCCGTGCGGAACCAATTGCCATAGAAAGAGGCATCATTATCGGCAGGATTGAAATAGGAACGGGTGACCATATTACCACGCACACAGATTTCCCCGTCCTCGCCATCAGCAACCGAATTGCCAGCGTCATCGAGCACACAGGCTTCAACCAGCGATGACGCGGGGCGTCCAATGGTCTCCAGGTTGTCAACATCGGTGTGGAATTCACTGAACATTGCGCGGGAGGCCTCAGTAAGGCCATAGTGCATGCACAAACGCGTATCAGGGAAAATCTCAAGCAACAAGCGCTTGTCCTCGACGGGCAATGCTGCACTACCGATCTCAATATATCGTATCTGGTCAGCGAAACGAGCAATGCGCCTTCCACTCAACCGCTTGATGTATTGCCAAACAGCCGGCACCATACCGAAACCCGTCACGTGCCAAGTATCAAGCACAGTGAAAAACGATTTGAGATTGGCAAAGTTGCCCACCAATACCAGTGTGGCCCCAGCCATGAGCACGCAACGAAGGCGTCCCAAACCAAACGAATGGCTCAACGGGAGTGCCAAAGCCTCGATATCGTCGGCCGACGTGCCGATAAAGCCATTAGTATTGCCAGCCGAGCCCGCAATATTGGCATGAGTGAGACAGACACCCTTAGGCGCACCAGTCGTGCCTGTTGTAAACATCACATCGGCCAAATCATCAGCGCTTAATTGGGGTAAGTCCAATACTTCAGTCTCACCCGAGGCGGGAGTTTTGAGTTCGTCGCAATACAAGCCATCGATATGAATGGCAGTATTTCCGAACAGGGCGGCAGGCTTGACGATATCAATAATATAATCGATGCGGTCTCGTGGCGATGCAGCATCCACCACCACATTGACTACACCCACAAGATGCGCTGCAAGGTAGTAATAGACGAAAGAGAGCTCCTTTTGAGCCACGAGCACGATTCGATCTCCAGGTTTTAGGCCATTAGATTGCATGAAACCAGCCGTCTGCCCGACACGGTCAAGCAGCTGGGCATAGGTGACAATGTCCGTGCCCTCGACAAGAGCTACCTTGTCAGGGTGGTTGAGAGCATGTCTTGTGATTTCACACAGCAGAGTGCTGTGGGGCGCGTCAATCATTTGTGAGTTTCTCGACTTCGTCGACAAGAGACTGGACAGAAGTCAAGTCAAAGAGGTCTTCCAGCGGGAATTCCAGTTCCAATTCCTGCTCTATGGTACTAATAATCGCCAGGTTACCAACAGAGTCCCACTCTGGGATGTCCCCTGAAGACAAATCATCGGTAACCTTGTCAATAGGCACATTAAGCACGCGGGCTATAATTTCCTTAACCTGCGATTTCATTTTATCTTTAAAGACTGGGAGAGAGTGTTATCCACGCAACTTGACAACAACGTCAAACAAATCTTGAATGGTATCAGAATTGATGATGTCGTTACCCTTGATGATCACATCATATTCATCATCGACCATAGCAATTACCGACAAAGCGGCAAGTGAAGACCATTCATCGAGTTGCTTGAATATGGTGTCTGCGGTAAATTCTGCAACGTCAGTTTCATCAAACTGGGCGGCAAAGTTTTCAATAAAATCTTGAATATTCATATTGTGATGTCCTTGCGTTCATTAAAAAACATTCGATAATTTTATCGGAATGAGCGAGCAAAAGTACACACAATTTTGAAATTTACAAAGAAATCATCAAAAAACTATATTGAAAAACCACCGTCAATAACCAAATCGTGCCCTGTGAGCCACGAAGAAGCGTCACTGAGCAGGTAAATAGCGCCATTAGCTATGTCCTCAGGCTGTCCGTAGCGACCAAGTGGATAGCGTTTGGCATCTTCGGCCAGTTGTTCCTCGGTAATGGTGCCACGATGAATAAGTGGAGTGTCCACCATTCCTGGGCAAATGCTGTTAACACGCATTTTGCGCGACGCATACTCGCGGGCAGCATATTTCATCACAGAGTTGAGGGCAGCCTTGGAAGCGCCATACACCCCGTTTCCGGGCATGAAACTGTGAGTGCCACCAATCGAGGCAAGAAGTACAACAGATGCGCCCTTCTGAAGGATTTTCTTTTTATACATGAGACGCATCAACTCAACGGGAGCAAAGAAATTGACGTCAAACATTTCGTCAAACTTCGCACGAGTACCGAACTGTAAAGGCAACGTCGTTGAATTGCCGGCACACAAAACTGCGCCATTGAGAGGCGGAAGCGCTGCCACCAAGTTGTCCATGTCATCAGGGTCTGTCAAGTCTGCAACCACTTGTTGAACAGTCGTTCCAATGAGGTCGGCGGTTGCTTGAAGACGCTCAGCATCACGGCCAGTGATGACTAGATCGGCGCCCATCTTGGCACAAGCAATAGCCGTTGCTTGACCTATGCCTGATGATGCTCCTGTAACTAGAACCGTCTTGCCGTTAAGCGAGAATGGGTTGTAATCCATTGATTATTATATTGTTAATTATTAAAAATCAAACTTCTTGGCAGGGATACCGATATAGGTGAAGCCATCTTTGGGTTTGGTCATCATCACACTACCTGCGCCCAAGGTCACATTGTTACCAATCTTGACACGCTGCAGCACCACGCTGTCCACACCCAAGAGGTTGCAATCACCCACTCCAACCTCACCCGACAAGCGAACTCCCGGCATCAACACGTTGAAGTCGCCCACGGTGACGTCGTGTCCCATCGCATTGGACCCATTCATAACATTGAAATTGCCAATCTTGACGTCACAGGTCACGCTGCAGTTATCCTGGATAATGTTGCCTTGACCGATTGAGAAGGTCTGGCTATCCAGTATCCTAAATGACGGCGCAATCAGGTTGGGGAAGAAGATGTTGGAATTGCAGATGCGCTCGTGAATGCGCTTACGCGTCATGGGATTGCCAACAGCAATCGCCAGAGCCAAAGGCTCTTCATGTGCGTTAAGCATATCAATGCCACCTAGCACCTGTCCGTAGTGAGACACCTGAGTTCCCACAGGGATATTGTCGTCAAAAAAACCAACAATTTCCCACTGCTGGTGCCCTGCCTTGTTGATTCTCTGGATACCGCCAGCCACCTCACGGCCGAGTCCTCCAGCACCATAGATCGCAATGCGAGTTGTTTTGTGAACGCAGTGGTCGATACAAGGCACAATATTGGTAGACTTGATTTTGCATGGATTACCGAAAGCCTTTGCCCCGTCAGGCATATCACACACGACTACACTACCGGCACCAATAGTACACCACTTACCGATTTTCACTCCTGGAATCACCACTGCCGACGCTCCGATCCATGCTCCTTCACCCACTGTGACATTGCCACACAAGGTTGCTTGAGGTGAGATGTGAACGTAGTCACCGATGATACACTCGTGGTCTACCGATGCGCCAGTATTGAGAATACAATGTTTCCCCATACTAACATCGCTCTGTATCACAGCCCCTTGCATAACCACAGAGCCTTCTCCTATAGTAGCATGAGGAGAAACCACAGCTGTGGGATGAATCACTGTTCCGAATTCACAATTAAGCTTTTCGGCAATTTGTTTGCGCGAATAATTATTGCCTACGCTGACCACCACTGGAGATTCTCCATTCCATTGATGCTTTACTGGGATGGATAACAATTCCTTGATTGACTTGTCATCGTCAAACAATGCCTCTACCTTGATTCCTCGCGCGCTCAGAATGTCAATAATGACTTTAGCGTGTCCGCTTGCTCCGTATAAATACATCAATTATTACCGTTAAATGTTTCCATTGTTGCTTGACCGTCATGAGAGATTCCATCCCGGTCTAATACTTTCTTTATTGTTGTGAAGATCACTTTAACATCGGTCAGGAAGCTACAGTGATCCACGTACCACACGTCTAATGTAAATTTTTCGGTCCATGACAGGGCGTTACGGCCATGACATTGCGCCCAACCAGTAATACCCGGTCGCACCTCGTGGCGACGCGCCTGCTCTTGGGAGTATAATGGCAGATACTGAACCAGCAGGGGCCTGGGGCCGATAATGGCCATATCACCAATGAGGACATTGAAAAGCTGGGGCAACTCATCAATGCTCGTGGAGCGGACAAAGCGCCCCACCCTAGTCAACCGCTGGGCGTCGGGCAGCAATTTGCCGTCAGCGTCACGTTCATCGGTCATGGTCTTGAACTTGATAATCTTAAAGATCTTTCCATCCTTGCCTGGACGCTCTTGAAAAAAGAACGCGCCGGCTCCTTTATTGGCAAAATGCAGCCAAATCGTCACCACCAGCAACACGGGTGACAAACATATTATAGCAACAAGCGCGATGCAGAATCCCAACATCCGCTTGATATAATCTCGATAAATGTTCACTTTCGGTCTTTTAAAATTTCATGATAGAAGTCATAGAGACATTGCCTAACGAAGCCTTGTTCGTATCGCGAAGCGATGAGCGGACGAGCTTGATTGGCCATCTCAGCTATCTGATCGGGGTGTTCAACAAAATGTTTCATGGCAAGATACAGCGCATCCGCGTTTTGGGGAGGTACGATAACTCCGTTCTGCCCATCTTTGATGATTTCTCGCGAGCCATTGATATCTGTAACAATACTGGGAAGCCCCATTGCACCAGCCTCAATGACGACGTTAGGGAAACCTTCGCGGTAACTCGGGAACACCAACGCATCAGCTTGGGCGTAAAACGGCCGCACGTCACTCTGGCGGCCAACAGCCTCGATACCATCACCTCGATTGATACGCTCAATTGTAGCAGGCGAGACAGGATCAAGCGTATCCTCACGGGGGCCAATCAATATCAGTTTGACATCTTTGTGCTCCTTGTGTAGCCGGTCAAAAGCAGCGACAAGTTCATTGATGCCCTTGTCGCGGACAATTCGTCCGACAAAGACAAAGGTGAAGCCATCGTGAGGAGCCATAGCGTAATCGGCAGGATTGTAACGATCCAAGTCGATGCCACGAATATTGCCATACCCCAGTACTTTGACGGGCTTATGCGTGATGTGGTGATTCAGCAGATCGTTCTTCACGCCCTCACCTTCAGGAATGATGTGAGTCGCACAGGAACATGTCAACCAGTCTGTCGCCATCAAAACGCGGCGTTTGAGGCCTTTTGCAGTAGGCCACACAAGTCCCGTGAATGTATGCACCCGCACAGGCACCCCTGCCAACCAGCCACCCATCATGCTGATGAGGCCAGCCTTGGGCGTCATTGAATGAATCATATAAGGACGCTCTCGACGCAGCACACACCACATACGCCACAGCGACTTCAAATCTTTAATGAGCGAGATGTGACGTTCCATAGGAACTGCAATCGTGCGCACCCCTTCACGAGCGCCCACCTCATCAAGAACCTCGCCAGGCGAAGATAACGCCACGACCTCATATTCTCTCGACAGCTCCTTAAGTACCGCCCGGCAGAACGTACTCAACGACTGTGGTACTGTAGCACTACGAATAATCTTCATGATCAAATACTCATCGGAATGAGACTTTCCAATACTTGTAGGAGAAAGTAATGAGAATTGTTATTATGAATGAAGAGAGGATGAACAGCAACGGGTAAAATCGAACCATTGAAGGGTACAATTCATTGATAGTCAACATCGGCAAGCGCTGATAGATATACAAAGGGAATAATTGTACACCCAACCATACAAGGAATCGATTCTGTATCCTAATTCTAAAAGTCAATGCAACAACCATGAAAGCAAATGCTATACTCGCAGCATTATAGATAATCACATTTGACTTTCTAAATTCAATAAGGACAAAAAATAGCACCGCAAGCCCGAATAAGATAGGCCAAAAATGATTTGTCATCAGTTTGACCAGCCTCTCTTTGTTCATTGCCATGAATACTCCAGCGGGATAGGCAAGAATTGTATTATACCACCAGGAGCCCTTTATGATGTACAAAGCAAGAAGCAATAAGAGGGTCATTGAAAATAACAGGCAGAACCTCATTCTCTTGCTTGTTGCCACTATTGAAGTGATGTATGTTATAACATACAATGACAAGATATCAAAGATATACCATTCACTATTACCGACTGAGTCCCATGCAAATAAACTCATTGCAACCCTCGACACTGACATCTCGATACCTAACAACAGATTGGTAATAACGAAAATAACAACTGCTATATCAAAGTTGACAAGAGTCGTTAGTACCCGTCGTCTGGGCATATCTTTCACATACTGCTTCCCTTTTTTCTCAATTGACCATTCCGTTCCATAGCCAGAGTAAAAAAAGAATATGACCACACATAGCTGCCCTATCGCATCTTTGATTTGAAGAAAAACGTCATCCCCAACCAAGGAATACGTGTAGCCACTTGTCGTTACATATTGGCTAGCATGGCTAATAAAAACCAGCAATATTGAAATACCTTTAATTGCATTGCATTGTTCAATTGATAAAGCCTCGCCATGAGAGAGATTCTTTCTCAGTCCCATTCCATAAGCACTTATCAATAAAACAATTAAATATAAAACCAGCATATCAATTAACCAAAGGCCTCAAATCAATCAAATGGAGATGTAGCACATCGCATGCGAACAGCTATAATTCTCACTTCAAAGCATCCAGTCAAGACTCTATTACGACTCTATATTACTTCCATTTACAAAATCATGTTTCCAAGCTATCCCACTCTGAATACTTTTCGACTAATTTCGCGATATTCTTGGAAGAACAATTGGAAGAAAAAACTTTCGATAAATCAAACTACCTACTGGGTAAAGATATGAATTACTACAAAAAACGTTTATTATCTTATCTCGTTTCTCATAAATCGATATCGGAAATATCTTCTTTTGCCTTAATTGGGTGATTATCGACAAAAACTCCTTTCTGGTTAGGTTAGCACTCAATAATCGACTCACAAACGGTGTAAACTGTTTTGAAAACAATCTATCATTATCTATCGTAATACTTTCAGCTTTTAGTTTTGTTTCATAAGATTTTGCCAAATCGAATAAAAACTCATAACTTTTTATTGCTTTTCTCATCGTGCGTTCATCACGAACCCGAGTTAATTGTTTTTCATTAACAGTATACCGATAAATACTAGTATTTGTTGATCGGATTCGAAGATTCTTCATGTATACATCCAAATTGAACACCACATCTTCGCACAATGTTAAATCTCGAAACTCTATATCCTTTATCGCACTTAATCTATATAAATGATTATATACGGACCAGGGGAACTGCTGATTGTACCTATCAATTGTTGTTCCTTCAAATATTACTTCTCCACTTATCGACTTAAATTCTTTAAAACTTTTCAGCGCAATACTATCAAGTGCAATAGAATAGAATGAACATATATCAATAGTATCGTCCACAAAGTTGTCAATCACATAACTTAAACCGTTCTTAACAATATAGTCATCAGCATCACAAAACCATATCCAATCCCCAGAAGCTTTGTTTAATCCTACATTTCTTGCTGATACAACTCCCTTATTATTTTGTGATATTATATTGAATATATCCGGATACTGTTGCTTATACTTACCAAGAATCACAGCTGTTGAGTCTGTGCTGCCATCATCCACAACAATAATTTCTATTTCATTTTCATATTGTTGGTCAAGAATACTATTGATACAACGTTCAATATACATTTCTACATTGTATGCAGGTATTACTATAGATAATTTCTTCATTTTCAAAAAAGTTACAAAGCAATAAAAAATAATTAAGGCAACAAACCATACAAGTACACTAATTCTTAATTCTGTCCTCTAAAATATAGTTTGGGACACATCTGTATCCATCTGATTGAATACTTTTTAAACCATCAAATATGCCTCTTATATAATTACATACCACCTTAGGGGAACAGAGATAAACTGAAGCCAATACATGTATTATAAGCAACCACAATGCTTTGAATGCAAAACCCAAAGCAGCCCAGACTCTTTTATATACAGGCAAGCTCTTGAGATTATAACATGTTCTATGCCAAATTAAAAACGAGGCGCATGAGCGAGTGTAGAATTTCTTTGGGTCACGTTGAAAAGATCCACTGGAAGATTTACCATCGAGATTAATGATGCCTGAGTTATAATGCACGGCTAATCGGTACCCATTCTTAAACAATTTATTGAACGTCAATGCGTCTTCTCCATAGGGGAAACCAAATTGTTCAAGCCACAATTCATCATCTAAATGTAGTGCCAAGAAAACGTCTTTTTTCCAAAGAGAAGCTGGTCCTGCTGCACTTTGTGATTGATATACCTCTCGCTTGATGCTATTGTTATAGCTAAAGCTACCATTACTATGTATCTTAAATGCCCATTTATTGCTATAATGAGGAAATACTAGATTAGTAACAGCAGCATAGAATTTCCCTGACAGAGACATCTTATGATTTTTGAATGTATCAGCCGCAATGCAATCAAGCTGATATTCATCCAGTGCATTGATCAGTTTCTCTGCGCTATCAGGGGCCAGTTCCACGTCATCATCGAGCAACATTATCAAAGGAGAGTCAATCTCGTCGTATCGAAGGACACGTTGCCTCATCATTCCCTTCTTGACCCAGACATATTCCTCCTTGCCAATTGTGTAATCAGGGCATTTATAGCCTTCGGCAATATAGATAACGACCTTCTCGGGTTGTATCGTCTGCCGCTTGATTGACTCAAGTTCTCGGACAAACTTCTCACCAGACGTTCCGAGCGTACGAATTGCAATCGAGTATTTCATCATTTGGCCTTATGCTTAATAAACATGTATAGAGCAAGTCCCAACGGAGCCGCAGCTAGAACGAGGCATTTATCAGATGCTTGCGCCAACCATTTCCCGTCCTTGGCTATTAAACAGCTTGACACATAATGCACCGCCGACCGGAAACGATTCTTGAAAGTATTGCGTTTCAACGTCATTTCAAGCAAGCGGAGCTTGGCAAAACTTCGTGGACTGTTCATATATTGGCGGTATATTCCACGTGACATGCTGTCATCCTGCTGATACTCGACGATGCACAGGTTCTCATTTAACACCAACAACGGATAATCATCACACACCTGGAGGAGCATATATACAGGATTGAAATTTTTTTCGCCCTCAAACCCCACTTGAGGTGCCACCTGTTTCATCAAGTCGGTTCGCATCACCTCCTTAGAATCAGCACGGTGTATGTTCTTGATGTACATATCCAGGAAAAAAGCCTCTGTCATGTCCTTAGGATAAAAGCCTCCTAGTGGCCGGCCTTGTGTGTCGAAATCAAGCCCCATGATTCCTGCATACTTTTTGCCACCTCGTTCCCGCCAACAACGCAAGATCTTTTCAACAGCGTCATCAGGCATCCAGTCATCACTGTCGATGCAGACACTGAGTTCTGTATCTATATTGGCATAGGCTGTGTTATAACCAGTATGCAGTCCCCCGTTCTCCTTCCAGATGTACCGAATGTTGAAACCGCTTTGGCATTGTCCTTCAAATACAGTATCAGTAACATTGCCCTTTACATGATCAGACATAAGCCAAGATGCAACCAGGGAGCGAGTATCATCTGTGCTACCGTCATCGACCACCAGCCATTCAAAATCTTTAGATGTCTGGCGGCACAAACTCTCGTATGTACGCCAAATGGTATGAGCCCGATTGTAAGAGGGAGTGAAAACTGTTAATTGTGCCATATCTTAATCTTTTTGAATAGATGCAGATAATGATTTGTATAGCTCAAGATAACGATCGGCCATGACTGATATATCATACTGACGAGCACGAGCTTGACACTTTTGAGCTACATCTTGATAATCTGCTGGAGTCTTACACAGATATCGGATTTTATCAGCCAACGCCTCGTCATCGCCTTGCGGGAACAGCACGCCAGCGCCATCAACGATTTCGTGTAATCCATCGACATCACTAGCTATAAAGGGACGTCCGCATGCCATACCCTCAATGCTAGAAAGCGACAAACCCTCCCAATGCGAAGAGAGAACAACGATATCACTCTTCTCCAACACCTCAGGTACATCCTGACGCACACCCATGAAATCCACCCTATCATCAAGGCCCAAATGGGAGCAAGAAGACTTGATGCGCTCACCTTCTCGACGGTCACCACCTCCTACAATCCATAACCGATAATTGACAGGCAAATGGGTCATGGCGCGCAATAATGTTTCATGATCTTTTTGAGGCCTGTAAGCGGCCACCATTGTGATGATGAATTCATTCTTACCTGTGACATCAGCAATGGGTTTGATAAAACGAGACACATCTACCCCATTGTGAATTGTTGTAATCTGACCACTCTTGCCGATATAATTCACCAGATTATCGTACGTCTGATTTGCTATGCATATTATAGCATTATAGCGATTATACATCCATTTATCCAATGGTTTAAACCAACGAATTAATCGACGTCGATTTGTCGAATTATGTTCCGTCGTCACCATTATTTTTTTATTTCCAGTTAACCAATTGGCAAGCGCCCCATAAAATTGGCAAGCGGTATTATGAGTATGAATAACATCATAATTCTTGATAACCGGAATTAGATTTAGTAAATTTAATGGATTATAGACATTATGAGATCTCGATAACAACTTTATCGTAACACCACTAGATTCAAGTTCTCGATAAAATGCCGTATCGCCACCTTTAAAGACAGCAAGTACGACTTCATTACCTTTATACTTAAGTCGAGGAAGCAAATCCACCATTAAATGCTCAGCCCCACCAACTTGAAGGGATGTTATGACATGCAGTATCTTCATTCTCGATTCAGATAATTATTATCTCCACCAGTACTGATTGAAGCCTCTAAAGCCATTACCTGTTCCAAAATAATAAATAAAGAACATAAAAAGAGTAAAACCAGAATAGAAGAAAAATATAAGTGCGGTTTTCCGGTCTTGGTCTTTCCAAATATTCATACGGAGCAGAGGATATGCCATCACAACTGGATACAAAAACCATGACAAGTAGGCAAAACGATTGGAGAATGCGGAACGAATCACCATAACCCAAAATGCATTACAGAGTAGGTATGAGATTGCAAAGACGTTATAGACTTTATCATTAAACCGACGGTAACGAGTCACATACCAAATCAAATATACGGGAGCAGCACTATATACCAAAAAATCCCATCGGAAACCAGACCCAGAAAACTGGCTCATGGACTCCTCGCCTTGATTCGTACTTGCGTAATCGCTCATACGGTCATCAAAGCCTAAAGCTGCGAAGAATTGCTCAACCAATGGTCCTGCAACCAGAGAAATACCAATCGAAGCCATCCAAAAGCGAATTGCCGTCTTAGTATCTTTGATAAAATACACCGAAGCAACTGCAGCAGCACTAGGCAACATTGTAGATCGATGCACTCCTAATGCAAGAAACATGAGGAAAAAGGCAGCAGGGCGCTTTACCCCCCCCTGAGCAAAGAGGCTAATTGCTATTAATTCTATACTGCAAGCGAAGCCATTACGAATACCATTGGTACTGAATGAATAACAAGAAAAAGAAATAAAAAAGAACAGGACTGCTATCCATAGATTCTCGCGCATTAACATAACAGCGCAAAAAAACATGCCGAAAAAATATACAGAAGACACTATCAATAGGTATTCATGGAAATTCAGTCCAGTTTGCCTGCAGAATACACTCAAATTTTTCCAAAGCCATTCATTTTTAATACTTATTGGTACATAATCACTAGAAAAGAACTCATATGAATGACGATACATACCCATATCACCAAACACCGCTGACGAAGGGCGCAGACCAATAAAAACTGTAAGGAATAATGTAAGTAACAGGGCCAATCCCTGAGTCGGAGAGCCAACGGATTGGAGTATTTTCTGTTGATTGGACCCCACATGATACAATACTGTGGTCCAAGAAAGGATTAAGAACAGAATATAATATACCGTTCCATAGTACCAAGGGTCGACAAGGTCGAGTGGTTGCATATTAGAAATTACAATTAAATGGTTTTTGAAGAAAAAGAATCTACTTTCTTAAATAGTTGAAGATTTGTTTTTTAATGCGATGGATTTCGTGCATGTGATTTCCGACCAAGCGGTGAAAAATCCGTTTAAACCATCTAACAAAGAAGCTATGTCTTTGCCATGATGCCGCATACCAATGAATCGAACGAGTATTTTCAGTAATATTCAACTTGCCAGTTAAATCATCTAGCGGATTAAAGAAGTCACATGGATAGATCCAAATACCTGCAACGTGTTGTAAACAATCATTTGGCTGCATTCCAAAATTAACAAGTAGACGACTTGTCAAAGGAACGATGCTCTCATGTTTGGCTACGCCGTGTTCAAAAAGAAAAGGCATTTGAGCATAACAATCCATCGCCTGCTTACAAAGATCATGTCCTTTCTCCATAGCCATACCTAGTCCAGGGGCAACTTTAGGGTAATCCCATACAACTTCCATACCCATGAATGCTCCTCGGGCAAGAATATCGTCCATGGGATTGATGACTTCAACGTCAGTATCAAAATAAACGCCGCCATAATTATAAAGTATCCAAAACCTTGCATAGTCGCTGACAAAAGCATATTTGCGGGCTTGAGAGGCCTCTGCTGTATAAGGAATGCTATTTACATCAAAATTGTCTTCATTCCACTCCTTAATTTCGTAATCAGGGAAAAACCTTCGCCAACTATTGATACACTTGATTGCACTTTCTGGCAAGGGATTGCGTCCAAACCAGCAATAATGTATTGTTTTAGGAATCATCAAAAATTTATTTCATTTAATTCTATGTATTTTTCTATGTAGATACAAACCAAAAACACGATGAGACATTCTTGATAGCCATCGAATTAATGGCTTGCGTCTTTGCCAAGTAGCTGCATACCAATGGATTGACCGCGTATTATCAGTTATTCTCAATTTTCCTGTTAAATCATCAAAAGGATTAAAAAAATCCGATGGGAAAATGGAAATACCTTCAATTTGTTGAAAAATATCACCAGGCGACAAACCAAAATCAAGCAGCAGGCCAGTCGTGTGCTTTACGACAGTACCTCCACTTATTATTCCTGCATCATTTACGAAATGAATAGATTCATAATAGTCTTTGACCTTTTTATAGAAGGAGAGACCAGGCTCTGCTCCAAGACCTAAGCCTGGATTAACTAAAGGATATGATTCAAATATTTCAGTACCGACCACCTCAATACCCATGAAGGGGCCTCGCTCGATGATATCGTCCATAGGTTTAATAACTTCGACATCGGTATCAAAATAAATGCCGCCAAAGTGGTATAGTATCCAGAAACGGGCGTAATCACTGACAAAAGCGTATTTGCGGGCTTGATAGGCCTCTGCCGTATAAGGAATGCTATTGACATCAAAATTATCTTCATTCCACTCCTTGATTTCATAATCGGGGAAGAACTTTCGCCAACTGTTGATGCATTTTACTGCACTTTTCGGCAAAGGGTTGCGGCCGAACCAGCAATAATGTATTATCTTGGGAATCATTATACTCCAATAATATATTTACTATGTGGTAATCGTGATATCAATTTCACTACTAAAAATGATAAAATTAGCGTAGTTATCACTACAACTGGAATCTGAACAAGTCCAGGCAAGTCTTTTATGAAATCAACTCTCCACAAAAATTTCCTCAAAATGAATATATGAACAAAATAAATTCCAAACGAAAGTCTTGATATCTCGCTAATTAGCAAAAGAGGTTTATTAGATGTCCGGTTTATCAAAACAAACCAAGCACCAGCCATCAAGACGACGGGAAGAGACAGATACCATAGTAACGAATAAAAGTCGAATTCAATACCACTTGCATACAATAATAGAGGAATCAAGACTGCAATAACGACGGCTATAACGACGTGACTTATTTGAAATTTATAGTAACTATTTAAATAATAGCCAAACAAATAATACCCCAAATATCCCGTAAAATAGTATAAAATACCAGTTGTACTCGTATCGATGAATAATATCTTCTCCAAGTAGGGATACAGGAGAGTTATAGCCCATAAGAAAAGATAAAACTCCACTTCTCGTTTTGACGCAACCTTCAGCCATCGTGACAGAATCGGGGTCAAAAGGTACAAGCCTGCCAAAGTATACATAAACCACAGTATACCTTGACTCTGCCATGAGAATGGGATAGAGACAATCGACTGTAATACTTCAACAATGCCTATGGGCTTTTGAATATAGTTAACAATCAGGTAGAAAAAAGTCCATAAAACAGTTGGAAACAAAACCTTTGAGAACCTTCTCCTCAAAAAATCACGTGTAGAAAGGCTGTTTCCAAGAAGCAACGCACCACTTATCATAAAAAACAAGCCTATTCCAGGTGCGGTAAAATAAGATAGTCCAGTAATGATATAGTTTGGCGCAAGGGCAATTTTACGCATTGGTGAATGCATCAAGACAATCATCATGAGTGCAATCACACGCAACAAGTCCAATCTATGATTCCGGACAATAGTGCTCATAGCAGATTATAGACTTTCTCAACTTCGGTCTCGTTGCCGTAGTCGTGTTCTTGCAAATAAGCCGTCAGCGAATTCAACTGATCGGAATTTTGGATGGCTTGAGCCATACCTATGGCACAACCCTCATTATCCTGAGGAACTATAATACCGTCTACACCATCATTAACCTGGCTGTTTGCTGTAGGATAATTTGAGACGATAACTGGCTTACAAAGGACCTGAGCTTCACGAACAGTCACACTCTTGCCCTCGTAACGGCTGGGCTGAACATAGATGTCACACGCCTTAATGTAAGGATAAGGATTATCCTTTTTACCCAACAGAATAACGTGGTCTTCCATTCCTGATTCGGCGATCTTTTGACGAATCAATCGTTCAGAACCTCCAAATCCAATGATATACCATCTTAGATCCTTAAATCCTTTCTCAACTAACCGTTTCATTATGTCAGGCACATTATCATAGTTCTTTGCATGGCACAACCGCCCAACAGACAATAGATTGATGCCATTCTTGGGCATTTCACCTGTCACGTCCATCAGTTCTGCCCGATGACGGATGAAATCGGTCGAAAGTATGTTTTCAATCTCAATAATTTTACTTTCCAGTGTAGGAAATGCCTTCAAGAACGATTTTGTACAATCTTGAGAAATAGATACTATATGATCAAAGCCACCCCAAACTGGCAATTCTAATGCGGTATTAACATGAATGGTGGAGTAATCAGTATGAATCCAGGCTATCTTCTTCTTGGCCTTTACTTTATTGAGTACGGTATTGTGCGGTTGCAAGAAGCTGATGGCCAAATCATATTCACCCAAGTCCTCAAGTGACGGGAGATATGACTGCACACTGTCGGCTACATAGTGAAAAGTACTAGAATCAAACCTCTTCTCCTCAGGAGTCAACGTCGCATGATATTTAGCATGGAAACGACGCGCCTTCCATCGGCCATAGGCGATACAAAACTGACCTTCTTTGAGAATCTGTTTCATCGGACGCTCGATTGCGTTATAACCTCTACGCTCGGGCAAGAGGTTGATCTTCTTGGGAATCAAGGGCATGAATTCGCCGGTGTGTTGATTCAGGAAGAGGTCAACGTCAACCTTATCAGTATCAAATGCATTGAGGAGTCCCAATAGCGCCCTTTCGGCACCACCAAGCTCCATATAGTGCATATTGATGAAAATACGTGGCTTAGCCATAATAAACTGGGTTCTATTTATTTAACCAGTTAATATGTTGTTTGACGACACGTGCTGGATTCCCCGCCATTATAGAATTTTTGGGGCAATCCTTGGTTACAACAGCTCCGTACGCAACGACAGAGTCAGCGCCAATGGTCACGCCCTTGAGAATCGTGCATCGTTCACATAACCACACATGATCCTCGATAACAACATCACGCGGCGAATTTGTTACATTGCCTTCGCCATCAAGTATCTTATGGCCATCAAAATTACGCAGCATGATTCCATACCCAAACATGCAGTTACGCCCAATAGTAATTTTGCCGTCTTTCACGATAAAATTAACACCGCGAATTCCACTGTTACGCCCGATGTATAGCGTCGCGTTTCCCTCAAGCGTTATGTTACAGGGGCCGTCAAACTTAGACCCATCCTCGGCAATGACACGGTTGTTATCGCCAAAAAGATTAATCTGAGTATTCTTTAAACGACTCCCCTCCCCTATCTCAATCGAATTATTGTTGCCATAAGCCCTAATGACAAAGTTGTGGCGCCGTGACTTGATTGAAACGGAGTTATTGACACCTTTCACTATTGTGGGCCTTAGTCGTCTATAGAGTTTGCGAATAGTATCAGCAAAAAGCATTTTCTGAATCTATCGTTTAATGATTTGAGAGAGTTTCACCTTGAAGTTAATCCATTGGACCTTCTTGAAAACGAACCATCTCTCTTGCAATTCATTAGAAATCTTGCGATAGAGATTAGCGGCGCCTTGCGTCATCCATCGTGATTGGCCATCTTCAGTTAAGATTGCAGAGGCTATGTCCAACGCTTCAGTATGGTTATCGGTAATGTGCAATGAGTCTTTACCCATACCCAGTATTTCCCGGATTCTTTCTTTTTCCTTTAAAATAGCATCTAAGCCTCTCTTTGATTCAAAGAAGACCACCATCAGGCTTGACTTGCCATAAATCCGAGTAGCCTTGTCCAGCACATATGATGCGTTTTGGGTCCATTCCTGTTCTCGATAGATATACTTTACAAAACCACGCAAAGAAGCCAAATCGCAACGAATCTCCTTGACATATGCTATCTGATGCTGTTCCTTTAATCTAGACAGGACAAGTTGCTGCTGTTCAGTACTATTACTAGGCCAAACACATGCTGCATAGATGTCATCGAGGCGTTTAACCATTTCCAATGCTACAATATCACATACTCGCCATGACAGACCGCGGTTCTTGAAATAACCATAGTCAAAATCAGTTACGGCCCTAACATTCTCGAACTGTGCAATAGTCACATCCTTATCAAAATAAACCAATGCTGCAACGCGGTGTGCACCGTCAAGAATCACGCCTTCACTGTCAACGGGTACAATAGACACATGGTCGTCAAAATCATTCTTGCGGAAATGTGATATAATTGCATCAAATGTTTTGACAAAGTCTTCAGTTCCGTTTTTATCATCTCGTCCAGGCTCACGGCCATCGGGATTGAAAGCTACAATATGTTCACGATATACTTCCAAAGCCGCAGATGGGTTTGAGCTCAGATAATCAATGTAATACAGTTTTGCAAAGAGATCAAATCGCTGGGATTTGAGCAGGGTACGGGCTTTCACCTTACTTAACCGACAAGGTTGGTCCTCCAGGTGATATAGGTCTATTGTATGCCGTTGCAGCAGGTTGTAGTCCATTCTCGGTTAACCCTTAATTCTTAATTGCATGCTTCAAATTGACAAGTCCTTGTAACACACTTACCTTGGTGTCAAAGAGGCTATGCTTTAGCATCAGATTATAGTTTTTGTCTATCAGTTTACTATCAACAAGATGAAATCGGTTAGGAACCATATAATCACTTGAGTAAGAGAACCGATAACCATTTTCTCTCATGTACTTTTCTAACATATTGATGAACCCACGTTCATCTTGCGGCCCCACCTGCAAGTTAAGATCTTTTGACATTTGGTTCAAGCGCGCATTGTACTCATCACTTAATGAACGCTTTTGCAAAATGGCATGGTAGGCAAGTGTATAGAAATAATCGACAGGATTCATCACGTAGAAACAGCCATACACCACCTTACGTTCCAAAAGGTCCTTTTCCCATTTTGTACAGTAATACCCATCTCCCACTTGACGCAGATCGAGCTGCACTGGACTGCCGTCAACAAAAAACAAATAGTGGATTCCGTCATCTAGCAACCGTGAGGATTTGGGAGCCTTTGGCTGTGCTTCAACAAGACGAGCAATCGACTGGGCATCATCGCACAATAGGTCAATGTCACCATGCCCACTGACATATAATTCCGGCTCAAGCAGATTCTCATAATTACGCAACACCAGATAGTTGATGTTAGCCTGATTGAGTGCGAGGAAGAACTCTTCTATTTTGCTAAACTCGCATTTCATGACGGCATCTGAATGCGACCAAGAGGCCTGCGATGAATGTATTTATCCACTCGTTCATAGAACAAATAGAATGGAAGTAATACAGAATCCCTATTTGCCAACTTGAACTTTGTGGTCTGTTTCAATTTATCGCTGAATAACGAGGCGTACTTATCACGCACACTGCGAAACAATTGCTTCATCTCTTTGCCACGATCACGCATCTCAAAGGAACTCTTCCATAATTCATCAGCTGCCAGACTCGTTAACTCGGGATAATGTTCCTTGACGAACAACAATCTGGACTCAAGTCCCTGGTTTAAATCGAGGTACCTCATTCCCAAATTGTTTGATATGCTATTCGGGCGCTGGCGATAATAATACAATGGAGCCGGCAGCACTCCATAACGGGAGCAATCATGTATCATCAGGTGCTGCCAATAACTGTCCTCAAAATACTTGCCAAATGGAAAAGGATGTGCCTTTGCCAAAGACGTTTTATAGACACGTCCCCAAGCAAAGTTTTTTACATACAAGTTCCGGACGAGTTCCCTTATGGCTTCCTCTCTGGTTAAGACAAAAGGATCATCGTCGGCCTTGAAGTACCGGTCATTGTGCTCCAAATGATCGCTGAAGGCGTAATAAAAACTACCTTGAACAATCTCACACTTATTTTCAACAGCAAATTGAAACAATAAGTCTATCGCATCTGGCGCGAGCCAATCATCACTGTCAACATAGCAAATATACTCTCCAGTTGCTACTTCAGTGCCCTTGTTCCTTGCATCGCTTAGTCCGCCGTTCTCTTTATCGATTAAGGAGACGTTGTCCCACTTTGTGACATATTCCTCACAGATAACCCTGCTACCATCAGTTGAGCCATCATTGACCAAGATCACTTCAACGTCTACACGACCCAAGACCCCAATGCTATCAAGGCATTGGCGCAAATATTGCTCTACGTTGTAAACGGGTATGATGACAGAGATCTGTTTAGACATCTTATTTGGGTAAACCTGCACCAGTTATCTTGTCGTATAATTTAAAATGCCGGCCACAAAGCAACCATTTCTTTAAACCATCCTTCCATGACACTGGTTTTTTCCATTTCTTGTAAATGCCATAATCCAATTCGCTCAAATGCTTCACCCTTTCAGCATGTGTATAGCCTTTGCTAATACTGTACAATGAATTAATGACACGGTCAAACCAATATATCAAAAACTGTTTAGGATATGGATGCTCCAGATTTGTCAGAGGCATCAATCTGGTTTTCATACATTCATACCCGTACCGCTCAACTTCAAATCGTGCTGAGAGTTGTGACATGAGCGACCCGTCCCTTAAGCAATAGATGTAGTTAGCACCTGGCGCTACGCTCATACGCTGGCAATAGGGCAAATAGGAATAGACGAATAATGCATCTTCGCCACGACTCAGTTTTTCATCAAACCGTACGTTATGCTTTTTGATGATTTCATTCTTAAAAAGCTTGATGACTGGGCCCTTCTGGAACTGAAGGATGTTCTTGTTATATAACTCCTCGATATTGTCCTTGTCGACAGCCTGTTCAGGCCAATCACGCACCACATTCTTACTGGGGTCGTGTTCACTAATGCGTTGCAGCCCTGTCATTACCAAGTCGCTCTTATACTTTCGGCCACTATTCACCATGCTGCTCAAATACTCGGGCAGAACATAATCATCAGAATCGATAAAGGTAATCCACTCTCCAGAAGCTTCCTCAATTCCCCGATTTCGTGCAGCACTAGCACCTTTGTTGGTTGAGTGAACGACACGCACCCTACTATCAGTTTCAACATATCGGTCACAGATCTCTCCGCTCTTGTCGCTCGAACCGTCATCGATGAGTATCAGTTCAAAACCGCGAAAGCTTTGTGCCAATACGCTGTCAATCATCCGCGGAAGGAGCTCCTCGGTATTGTAAACGGGAACGATGACAGAAACTTCAGGCATTCTCAATTGTAAGATTAATGCACACCGACTTTCCTCAATGCCGTCTGTACCTTAGTTTTGATAAACGATCTTGATGATTGATCAAGGATGAACCAATAGGAAAGAATTGAAAGAGCTACTAAAAGCACTATTGAATTGACAACAAGCCTCAAGAAACTCTCATCATAGTATTGATTGATGTACAATACGGGTAATAATGAAACGGCTATAACGATGGCGGTTTTGAGGAAAAGCCACATATACTCCATAAGCTTAACCTCCGGCACCAAATACTTAAAGATTATCATATTGGATATGAAAATCAATATGTTGGCACCTAGAATGCAGTAATAAGAGAACAATACACCGTAACCCAGTTTGAAAAAGATATACATCACTGGAATTGTCAACATAAATATTGTTCCCGTGTAAACATTCATTTGCCGGTTATAGCCCGTAGCCTCGATGCCAATAGTGAAAATCAATGTAATCAATGCAAAAAAAGCAGACACGATTAACAGCCGCACAAATTCCACTGCCATCACAGGAGTCTTGACCAGCCACAAGTCCATGACGTAGTTGATCTCAACAAACAGAGGAAGTGAAACCAGCAGTGACAGGAAGATACACAGTGACATGGCTGATTTCATCAACCGCATCATCTCACCGAGGCAGCCTTGAGCGTAATTCTTGATGATTTGGGGCCTAAAAGCCATCGTTGAACTATAAGTGAAACCTTTCACCACGCCCTGTATTGTTGTAGCCACACCTGATGCAGCGTTAAATACGACACCAAAAAAGATGTTAATCAAGAAATTTGTACCCTGCTGGCGCGTGGTCAGGCACAAGGCCCCATACAGATTCCAACCACTATAAACCAGCATTGGCTTCATTATCGATTTATCCCATACCCAATGAAGGTGAGATTCCTGGTAATGCCGCAGGCAATAGATACGGTAGATCATCCTAATCAGCACGCTAACCAAAAAGACCAGCACGGCATACAGAATGAGTTTATCAAAGTTACCTATCGACAAAAGATAGACAATCAACAACTTAAGCGTCACACTAAGAATTTCGACATAGGCATAAATGTCCATCCTCTCATGTGCGATGATTGTCGCATTATAGGGTGCCTGAGTAATCCATAGCATGGCACTGGCTATGCTCAGCTGATAAACCCATTGGGCTGCAGGCATTCGCCCAGCAGGGATAACCAGTTTGTTGTTCAAGAACCACAGTCCGATAGTTTCGGCAAGGATAAGAACCAGCAATGCGATGCCGATGTGAATAATCAGAGCGCTTGAAAACGTATCAGCCAGACGTTTCTCATCACCCTTACCCAATTCAAAAGTCAAGAAACGGCTTGTTGCGCCACTCATCGAACTGTTCAGGAATCCCATCATCGCCACTATACCGCCAACGACACCATAGGTTCCATAATCCTCTACTCCCAGCACATCCAAGACGACACGAGACGTATAAAGTCCCACAATCATCGTCAAAAACATGCGGGCGTACAACATCACAGCATTCTTCGCAATCCGCCGATTCCCACCAGTCGTGTGATTTTCAGTTTCTTTTTTAATATTTGTACCGGATTGCTCTTGCATTATTCGTCTACCAATAGAACAACCAAAATCGTTTATATTGACGATCGGTGTTTTATAATCACCTCACAACCAATTTACTTATCTTCTTATCCAGAGCAAACAAAGCGATTGCAAGAGGTATCACAACACAAATGAAAGTGATTGGATACCAAATAGATATATGATACTGGCCATGAATTATTAAAAACTTGTTGTGAAGCAAGTAGATCTCGTAGGAGTATAACCCAATGAATGAAGCAGGCTTTGCAATAGGAAGAAGAATCTTTGACAAAGATGTTGACTTATGACTCATATACCAAACAACCATCAACATCATGCACAGAATTACAATACAACAATACATATTTGCTATCAATTGATTCGTTACCTCTGTACACATCGATGCAAAAATGCCCAATAATATAAGAGGTGGCACGAATGTGATAGTCATAAGTTTCGTTAAGTTAAACTTATCTTGCAACAACGCCACCATTGAGCCTAAAGGGAAAGCAACTAATGAATAGACTACAAATGGTGCATTGGGCATCATTGAAACAAGCACTGCGGCAAACACTAGTGTTAGCAGCCAATTGCACAAAATCTTCATCCAATCAGCCTTCAGGCTATTAGAACAATAGAAAATGATATAGCAGATGATAATTACATTACAGAACCATGTGGCTCCATCCAACTTGTCTGTCAGATTCAAGACCTGAAGAATAGAATGCACCAGACCTTGTCCTTGATATCTTACTGATAACCAAAGCAAATTTGTAATCACTAACGGAATATAGACTTTCACAAGACGCTTTGAGAAAAATACTTTTAGGCTATCTTTTTTGTGTTGTTGAGAACGGGTTAAACCATAAGAAGAAAGGTAGAAGAATACAGCAACGCCAGTTACACCTCCTCTTAATGCAATCAAATCCAAAATCACATTGTGATAGCCCAGACCTGCCAAGCAAAGGCACCAGTGGTGAAGCACTATCAGCAAACAAGACAAGCCTTTTAAAGCCGTAGATATGTCCTTTGTCAAATTGAACTTCATCACGCTTCTCTCAACTTATCTGCCACCTATTTAACATTGTATTACAAAAGTTCAATGTGCGCAAGCAATTTGTTTCAGCAAATACTCTTTTGATGCGGCTATATCCTGATTCAGTTTAGGGGCAACAAACGTATAATCTATATTACTCATCAACGCATCATCTGATACATCCATGCCAATCAGTCTATCAGAAAGGTCATATTCATCAAGCAAATCGCGCATCCGGGCATTAAGTCCATCCTTACGCTTGACAACAAAGAAATCCTTTCCATATATCATTGAAAAAGCAGTGCCATGAAAAGAATTGCTAATTACGCATCGCGCGTGCTTGACTAAAGAAACAAATTCTAAAGGGGTACAACACACAATTGACTTATCTGAATAACTACGTTTGCCGGGGCTCACAGAATAAACCTTACAATTGTACAATGCAGATAAACGAAGAGCTATCTCCTTCACTGCGATACTAGAGTCAAAATCGTATGTGAGAATATAATCTTCGTCAATGTCTTCGTCAATACTACCATCTAATTCAATCACTTTATTCCACTGATGACAATCCAGCAAGAATACAGGATCAACAACTACAATCCCTTCGTAACCCAACGATCTTAAAATGCTCAGCCCAGATTTTTCCCTTACACTGATAGTATCGAAATTAGCCAATTGCCTGTAGACAAAACGCCTAAAACGAGGATTTACTTCTTGAGTTGCGAAACTGGCAGCATAACTGATTTTCCTCTTCGGTGCGCCAAAATCCAAATAAAAAGCACGATCCCTTCCATTTCTAAGGTTCGTATTCCATATCTGGTCGCTGCCGGCTATATACAAATCGGCTTCAGGAGGATTTGACCTCAACTGCTTGTTCGAAGCGTATAGCGTTTGAGTTACTGGAATAAACTTATTGAAAAACAATTCACAAGTATCTCGGCGAGCATGTTCCAATTC
>JAEEGF011982794.1_pt1 | contig 28304 bp, 23 predicted proteins | sample 9134171 | NCBI WGS metagenome assembly JAEEGF01 (sample SAMN16246542, study PRJNA631951) | gut metagenome | biome: gut microbiome; feature: rumen; material: AP-attached | host: Bos | place: Iran: Karaj | collected 2018-10 | reverse complement strand
GTGACAACAATCTTGTCGTGGGTCTCACCGCTCTCAATCTCTGCCTTGGCACGCATCACGATACGGCCTCGACCTGTCTCGTAGGCATCGCGCACACCCTGCAGACCATAGATATAGGCACCTGTAGGGAAGTCGGGACCCGGGATATACTGCATGAGGCCGTCGGTATCGATATCGGGATTGTCGATATAGGCACAGCAGCCATCGATCACCTCACTGAGGTTGTGGGTAGGCATATTGGTAGCCATACCTACGGCGATACCGTTACCACCATTCACCAGGAGGTTAGGAATCTTGGTAGGCATCACGGTGGGCTCCTCAAGCGAGTCGTCGAAGTTGTTCATCATGTCAACGGTCTCCTTATCGAGGTCGTCCATGATGTGCTCACCCATCTTAGAAAGGCGGCACTCGGTGTATCGCATGGCAGCTGGAGAGTCGCCGTCAACGGAACCGTAGTTACCCTGACCGTCAACCAGCGTGTAGCGCATGTTCCAGTCCTGAGCCATACGTACGAGGGCACCATAGACAGAGCTGTCGCCGTGGGGGTGGTACTTACCGAGCACCTCACCTACGACGCGCGCACATTTCTTATAAGGTTGTGTAGATACATTATTAATGCCCATCATACCGTAGAGGATACGGCGATGGACGGGCTTAAAGCCGTCGCGCACATCGGGAAGGGCACGCGCCACAATGACTGACATGGAGTAGTCGATGTAGCTGGACTTCATTTCCTCCTCGATGTTAATCTTGATAATTCTGTCGTTATCGAATGTCTGATCCATTAAAAAAAAGTATTTTTGAATTTATTTTTTACTCGTCTTTTGGGGTGTCAAATCGCGTTTAAGGCACTTTTTAAGCCCGCTGACGCGTTTTTAACCGTGCAAAGGTAGTCATTTTTTCATAAAGAACCAAACCTTTTAAACTATTTTTAAAGGTTTATTCATTTTCTTTCTGGCGACAGAAAGAAAACCGAATCAAAAGAAAACATCCATTAATGGCACGATGTTTGCAAGAAAAGTTGTATCTTTGCAAAGTGAAATGATAAAAAAGAAAGGAATAATATAATAATATGACTAGCCAGTTTTCACCAAAAGTATCGGAAATCCTTGCGTTTTCTCGCGAGGAAGCCGCACGTCTGGCCAGCCGTTCTGTAGGGCCTGAGCACCTGCTGCTGGGAATGCTCAGAAGCACTGACGGGCCCGTGATTGACCTGTTCCACAGACTGAACCTGAACCTGCAGTCGGTAAAGACAGAACTGGAACAGAGAGTTCGTGAAGACGAGATCGGCATGCCTATCCACACCTCAGAACTGGTGCTGAACGAGAAGGCCAGCAATATATTAAAACTTGCCGTGCTGGAGGCACGTATCCAGCGTACGACAAAAGTTGATGAGAAGCACCTGCTGCTCGCCATCCTCCATGATGCCGTGAACAATGGTGCCAAACAAGTATTAGAACTGAACAACATGAATTATGAAGACGCTATGGCGATGCTGTTCGCCCCGCAGAATACAGAGATAAAGAACGGTATCGGACTGCCCGACGAAGAAGAGGACGAGTTTGAGGATACTGCCGGAAAGACTGGCAGCACCGCCAAATCGGGGGCTACAACGGTTCAGTCGAAGCCAGCCTCGAAGACACCTGTGCTCGACACGTTTGGTACAGACCTGACACGGGCTGCTGCCGAAGGGAAACTCGACCCTTGCGTGGGGCGCGAGAAGGAGATACAGCGCATCATCGAGATACTCGGGCGCAGAAAGAAGAACAACCCTATCCTGATAGGTGAGCCCGGTGTGGGTAAGAGTGCCATCGTAGAGGGACTGGCACAACTGATCGTGAAGCACCACACGAGTCCGATGCTCTTCAACAAGCGTATCTATACCCTCGACATGACGGGTGTGGTGGCTGGTACAAAGTATCGCGGACAGTTTGAGGAGCGACTGAAGGCACTGATGAAAGAACTTGAGGCTAATCCCGACGTGATCGTATTCATCGACGAGATACACACCATCATCGGTGCCGGCTCGACACCAGGATCGATGGATGCCGCCAACATCATGAAGCCCGCACTGGCAAGGGGCAACGTGCAGTGCATCGGTGCGACGACACTCGACGAATACCGTAACTCGATAGAGAAAGACGGTGCGCTGGAAAGACGATTCCAGAAGGTGCAGGTGGAGCCTACCACCAACGACGAGACGCTGCAGATACTGCATAACATCAAGGACCGCTATGAGCACCATCACCACGTGACCTATACTGACGAGGCGCTGGCGGCATGTGTCAAATTGACAGACCGCTATGTGACAGACCGCTTCATGCCTGATAAGGCTATCGATGCTCTCGACGAGACTGGCTCACGCGTACATCTGGCTAATGCCCAGATTCCACCAGAGATCACTGAAAAGGAGAAGGAGATAGCCAACGTGAAGGAGAAGAAACAGCAGGCCGTGAAGAACCAGAACTATGAGTTGGCTGCAGGCTATCGCGACAGACAGTTGAAACTGGAGACAGAACTGAAGGAGCTGAACGAACGTTGGAGCAAGGGTGAGAGTGAGGAGCGCCATGTGGTAGATGCCGAACAGGTGGCTGAGGTCGTAGCGATGATGACAGGCGTGCCCGCCCAGCGGATGGCAGAACAAGAGGGTATCCGCCTGAAGGGAATGGCACAGGAACTGAAGAATGCTGTGATTGCCCAAGACAAGGCGATAGACAAGATGGTGAAAGCTATCCAGCGTAACCGCGTAGGTCTGAAGGATCCCAACCATCCAATAGGCGTTTTCATGTTCCTCGGACCGACTGGTGTGGGCAAGACCTATCTGGCCAAGAAACTGGCGGAGTTTATGTTCGGCAGTCCTGACGCCCTGATACGTATCGACATGAGCGAATATACGGAAAGTTTCAACACCTCGCGACTGATAGGTGCACCTCCGGGATACGTAGGCTACGAGGAAGGAGGACAGTTGACAGAGCGCGTCAGACGTCACCCCTACTCTATCGTGTTGCTCGACGAGATCGAGAAGGCTCATGGCAATGTGTTCAACCTGTTGCTGCAGGTGCTCGACGAAGGAAGACTGACTGACGGTAACGGACGGTTCGTGGACTTCCGCAATACGGTGATCATCATGACCTCGAATGCCGGTACACGACAGTTGAAGGACTTCGGGCGCGGCGTGGGCTTCAGTGCTTCGGGAAGCACAGGACTGATGCTGAACGAGCAGGATAAGGAACACGCACGCAGCATCGTACAGAAAGCACTGTCGAAACAGTTCTCACCTGAGTTCTTGAACCGTCTCGACGAGATCATCACCTTCGACCAACTTGACCTCGACGCTATCAAGAAGATTATCGATGTAGAACTGAAAGGACTCTACAAGCGCATCGAGCAGATAGGCTACAAGATAAACTTGACAGACGAGGCGAAGGAGTTTGTAGCGACGAAGGGCTATGACGTGCAGTTTGGCGCACGCCCGCTGAAACGCGCTATCCAGAACTATATTGAAGACGGGGTGAGCGATATCATCGTGAACGGCGAACTGCCCTTGGGATCAATCATCCATGTCGAACTGCATGAAAACAAAAATGAGTTAGTGTTCAACTAACTCATTTTTGTTTATCACTATGTTTTGATTAGAGACTCTCGCACTCCTTCAGCCACAAGGCGCTGGAGGCATCGCTCGGCATGCGCCAGTCGCCACGAGGCGACAGACTGACACTACCCACCTTAGGTCCATCGGGCAAACAAGAACGCTTGAACTGCTGATTGAAGAACCGACGGCAGAACGTCGTGAGCCACTTCTTGATGATATCGTCATCATAGGTATCGGCAAAGGCCTTCTGCGCCATCAGGAAAATCTTCTTAGGACGGAAGCCGTAACGCAGGAAATAGTAGATAAAGAAGTCGTGGAGTTCGTAAGGACCCACGAGGTCTTCTGTCTTCTGCTTGATGTTACCATTCTCGTCGGCAGGAATCAGTTCCGGCGAAATCGGTGTATCGACGATGTCGAGCAAGGTCTCGGTAGCCATCTCGCCCGACACATAAGTGACCAGATAGCGGATCAGCGTCTTGGGGATACCCGCATTCACACCGTACATCGACATGTGGTCACCATTATAGGTAGCCCATCCCAAGGCAAGTTCGGAGAGATCGCCTGTACCGATGACGATGGCATTCTCCTTATTAGCCACATCCATCAAGATCTGCGTGCGTTCACGCGCCTGAGAGTTCTCGTAGGTGATATCGTGCACCTTCCCGTTATGACCTATATCATGGAAATGCTGCGTGACAGCCTTCGCAATATTGATCTCACGGATGGTAATGCCTAAGGTCTGCATGAGTTTGATGGCATTATGATAGGTGCGGTCGGTGGTGCCGAAGCCCGGCATCGTGATACCGATGATGCCCTTACGGTCGAGTGCCATCTTATCGAAGGCTTTCACAGTGACCAGTAATGCCAACGTGGAGTCGAGTCCACCACTGATGCCTATCACAGCCTTCTTGGCATTGATATGATAAAGGCGCTTGGCAAGACCAGCGACCTGAATATTCAGGATCTCCTCGCAGGCCTCACTCATATTCTCTGCCTTAGGGATAAACGGATGAGGATCGATGGCTCGCAGCAAATCGAAGTCGCGTGGTGACACAGGCTTGCAGGCTACGACAGAGGCATGGGCATGACGCTGGGCATTGATAAATGTCGTGTTCTGACGACGCTCCACCCGCAGTTTCTCGATGTCAACCTGATACGATCTGATCTGAGGCTGGATAGAGAAGCGTTCCCCCTCGACAAGTAACTGACCATTCTCGAAAATCATCGCATTGCCGCCATAGACCACATCCTGAGTAGATTCGCCAAAACCGCAGCTGGCATAGACATAACTACTGATGGTTCGTGCACTCTGCTGAGCCAGCAGGCTCTTGAGATAAGCATGCTTGCCGATCAGTTCGTCGCTGGCAGAAAGATTGAAGATGATATCTGCACCAGCCAGCGCAAGATTGTTGCTGGGAGGAATCGGTGCCCACACATCCTCACAGATCTCCACACCGAACTTGACACCATCGGAGGTGACGAAGACCTTAGGATCGGCACTGACAGAAACAAGTCCGCCAGCGAAGTAGAACTCGGTAGGATTCAGGTCCTGGGCAGAAGCGAACCAGCGCTTCTCGTAGAACTCGGCATAATTGGGCAGATAAGTCTTGGGGATAATCCCTAAGAGTTGACCACCCTGAATGATGGCAGCACAGTTGTAAAGCAGACCATTAACCACCACAGGCAATCCAATGATGGAGATGATGTCGAGTTTACGGGTAAAGTCTAACAGGGCTATCACTGCACTCTCTGCACGATCGAGGAGAAGCTGCTCCTTAAACAGATCCTGACAGGTGTAGCCAGTGAGGCAGAGTTCTGGGAACACCATCATCTCGATACCCCTACCCTCAGCCTGAGCAATCAGACTTTCAATCTGCTGTAAGTTGTACTCAACATCGGCCACCTTCACAGTAGGCACTGCAGCGGCGACCTTGACAAATCCGTATTTCATAACTTAACCTTTTGGACGTCGTTTTCTATTAATGTATAAACAAGAGCGGGCTGTTCGAAGAAATCGTTCTCGCGGAAGGCATGAAGCTTATAGAACTTCACAGTATCAACCCGAACCTGCGCATTGACTGGCGGCTTCAACAGGAAGTGCTTATCGCGTTTGTAGGCTATCAGTTGGAGACAGCAGTGCTCAAACTCATTGAGATTCTCGCGTCCGAACTCCTCGACAAACTCCTTCGTGTTTGGTTCTATCTCCCCCTCGGCCCTTACCTGCCAGGCGGTTCCCTCAGCAGTCATATAGACATAGCGCAAGTAGTAGTTGGAATCGTTTACCAGATAAGTCTCAAAACGGGTTTGTGTCAGTTCCTTCACATTCATTGGTACAAAGGCGAGATAGGCACTCAACTTATCACCACCCTTGCGCTCCTCAGGTTTAGCCTTGAAGGTAACAGGCTTATCGGCAGGCTCCAGTTCTTCTTCCTCACTGACAGCATTGAGAGCCGCCTTCACGGAACTGGCCTTTGCCTCTATCACATGTCGCGTATCATAATCCTCCTCGCCGACGACAACGACTTCGGTGATACGCATGGGTACCTGAAAGCCGTCTTCGTCTTCGACAAGCACAATATTCTTCCCCTGAAAACCAGCAACTTTGCCGCCGCCGACCTCACTAAGGAATCTTACTTGGTCTCCTATTATCATCGGTTTGTTTCTATTTTACAGGGGCAAAGGTACAAAGAAGTGAGGGAAAAACCAAATAATTTGCGGTTTTTCCCTCACAACTGTCACATATTCTTCACTTACACTGATCGTACCATTCCTTCAGTGCACCTCTTGGCGTACCTTTCCTGACTAATGCGTCAAGCGTTTCTCGGGCTTCCTTTCGACGGTTCATCCGAATCAGGACATCGACTTTCGACACCGTATAGCCCTCGTTGGAAGGCTGGCAGCGAAGTGCCTCATCCCAGTCGAAGAGAGCCACCTCGTATTGACCCAGTTCGGTCTCATACGCAGCGCGTGCAGCATAAGCCTGCGCACTATCCGGGAAAAGCAGGACGATGCGGTTGAGTTCATCGACGGTATCTGTCTTGCGCCCCATCTTCTGGAGTACATGTGCTAATCCCAGATGGGCTTCGAAATGTTGGGGCTGAATAGCCAGAAACTGTTCATAATCGACTTTCGCCAAGTCGTAATGATGTACCTTCCCCTGACAGTAAGCCCGGAAATAAAGAGCAGCGAGGTTACGTTCATCTAGTCGCAGCACCCGTCCATATTCCTCGATAGCATAGTCCCATTGCTGGAGGTTGATATTGGCCTCAGCTTTCTTCAGTCGCAGGTCGATATTCTTAGGATGCAGTCGAATCTGTTCTATCAGGGTTGAGACTGAGTCGCGCCACTCCTGTGGTGTCTGTGCATGAGCCATAACACCACAGATGAAGAGAAGAACAACGAACGACTTACGCATGACGGATATAGTTCACGATCCACTCGCCCACTTCCTTCGTGCCGTATTTCGCGCCACCCTCGACCTGAATCTCTGGCGTACGTACATTGGCATCGAGAGAGGCGTTGACAGCCTCACGGATAAGGGCTCCTTCTTTCTCGAGTCCGAAATGTTCGAGGAGCATCGCAGCAGAGAGAATCTGTGCCAAAGGATTGGCGAGGTTCTGACCTGCGGCCTGCGGCCACGAACCGTGAACAGGTTCGAAGAGCGGGGTATGTTCACCCAGGGATGCAGATGGCTGAAGACCCATCGATCCCGTGATGCATGCCGTCTCGTCTGTCAGGATATCGCCAAAGGTGTTCTCTGTGACGATGACGTCGAAGAAACGAGGTTCTGTGAGTACTCGCATCGAGGCATTATCGATAAACATGTAATCGGTAGTGACCTCAGGATATTGGGGCTCTATCTCTTTGGCTATCTGGCGCCACAGACGAGAGCTGGCCAAGACATTCGCCTTGTCAACGACTGTCAGGTGCTTATGGCGTTTCATAGCCATCTCGAAACCTAACTTCACGATACGCTCTATCTCAGGACGGGTGTAGATATCTGTGTCATACGCCTTGTCGTTATCCTGATACTTGTCGCCGAAATACATGCCACCAGTGAGTTCGCGAAGCACCACGAAGTCGGCTCCACGAATCAGTTCATCTTTCAGAGGTGATTTATGGAGCAGACAGTCGAAGGTTGCAACAGGACGTACGTTGGCATAGAGTCCAAGTTTCTTACGCATTGCCAGAAGACCAGTCTCAGGACGAACCTTTGCCGTCGGGTTATTATCGTATTTCAAGTCACCGACAGCTGCGAAAAGAACCGCATCGGCTTGCATACACACCTCATGAGTAGCATCGGGATAAGGATCTCCTACCTCATCGATAGCATGAGCGCCGCAGATGGCTGCCTCGTATTCAAACTGGTGTCCACACTTCTCGGCTATCGCATCGAGCACAGCGACACCTTGTTTCATAATCTCAGGTCCGATACCATCGCCCTCGAGAATCGCAATTTTCAATTTCATAATTCGTTCTTATTATCGTTTTCAAATATGTTCAACATCTTAAAAGTAGCCTTGATGGCAGCCTCCGTCTGGTCGGCATCCAATCCTCTGGTGCGGAGAATCTTACCATTATCGTTCCAAGTGATGACGGTCTGCACCAAGGCATCGGTACGTCCGCCAGGAGGAATGGTAACAGCGTAGTTCTGAAGGATGGGGAACGTGCGTCCCAGATATTTCTTATAGATATAGCGGAGAGACTTGACGAAGGCGTCATACTGACCATCACCAGTGGCACTCGCCTCATAAGCCTGACCATTGATTTCAACCTTGATATTGGCACCAGGCTTCAGACCGTAGGCAGTAGAAACCACATAACTGAGCAGTTTGACCTTATCCTCGGGTGCATCATGCTTCAAGACGTCGCTGACGATGAACGGCAGATCTTCCTGAGTCACAATCTCCTTCTTGTCACCCAACTCCGTGATGCGCTGCGTCACTTTTCGGGTTTGTTCTGGTGTCAGTTCCAGTCCCAGTTCCTCCAGATTCTTGGCAATATTCGCCTTTCCACTGTTCTTGCCAAGCGCATACTCCCGTCGGCGTCCGAACCGCTCAGGCACAAGTTCATTCTGATAGAGATTATTCTTCTTATCACCATCGGCATGAACACCCGCTACCTGCGTGAAGACATTGTCGCCGATAATCGGCTGATTGGGTGCCACAGCGATGCCGCTATAACTCTCTACGAGTCGCGAGATATCGTTGAGTTTGTTCTCATTGATATTCGTCTTCGCATGGAACTGATCCTTGAGAATCACCTGAACACTTGACAGAGGTGCATTACCGCAACGCTCGCCTAAGCCGTTGACAGTCACGTGGAGTCCTTTAGCCCCACTGAGTACAGCTGCCAGAGAGTTGGACACAGCGAGATCGTAATCGTTATGCGCATGAAAATCAAAGTGGGCATCAGGATAGCGTTTGATCATCTTCCTGAAGTACTCGATACACTGCAAGGGATTCATAATACCAAGCGTATCGGGCAGCATAAACCTGCGGATACCGATGTCGCAAAGCGCATCCATCAAATCATAGATATAAGAAGGCGAATCCTTCATGCCGTTAGACCAGTCTTCAAGATAGAGGTTCACAATGAGTCCCTGGCTACGGGCATATTTTACTTCGCGGCGGATATCCTCAAGATGTTCATCAGGTGTCTTCTGAAGTTGTTCCTGACAGTGACGCAATGAACCTTTCGCCAAGAGATTGATAGTCTTGCAGCCACAACTGACCACCCAATCAACACTCTGTCCGCCATCTACGAACCCCAGCACCTCTACCCGATCGGCTTTCTCTATCTTCTCCGCATAGCGGCAGATCATAGATACAGCCTCTTTCTCGCCTTCTGAGACTCTGGCTGAAGCAACCTCTATACGATCGACATTGAGATCGTTGAGGAGCATACGGGCGATAATCAGTTTCTCATGAGGCAGGAAACTGACACCATTGGTCTGTTCTCCATCGCGCAATGTAGAGTCCATGATCTCTACAAAAGGCTGGAGCTTCTGGTATTTCCCTACTTGTTCTGCTGTTCCCATAGTTCTGTCTTTTCTTTATTCCCAACCAGGAAATCGATATCGTCAAGACCATTCATAAGACAGTGTTTCTTATAGCCATTAATGTCGAAGTGCTCACAATGACCTGTAGCCTTATTCGTGACAGTCTGATTGGGGAGATCAACTTCCACTTCAGTCTTTGGATCATTCTGGATACTGGCGAACAACTCTGCCAGAAAGCCATCGCTGACCTGTACGGGCAAGACGAAATTATTCAGTTCGTTATTCTTATGAATATCTGCAAAGAAACTACTGATGACAACCCTGAAGCCATAGCCTGCGATAGCCCAGGCAGCATGCTCTCGTGAAGACCCAGAACCGAAGTTCTTGCCGGCTACCAGGATACAGCCACTATAAGTAGGATTGTTAAGCACAAAGTCCTTGTTCGGGGTGCCATCGGCCTGATAGCGCCAATCACGGAAAAGATTGTCGCCAAAGAAACTCTCCTCGCGAGTCGTCGCTTTCAGGAAACGGGCAGGGATGATCTGATCGGTATCCACATTCTCTAAAGGAAGTGGTACGCAGGTGGATGTTATAACGTTGAATTTCTGTTTCATAATAGTATTCTTGGATCAGTGATTACTCCTGTGACGGCAGCAGCGGCTGCAACTAAAGGTGAAGCAAGGACGGTGCGGGCACCAGGTCCCTGACGGCCTTCAAAATTTCTATTTGAGGTAGATACCGAAAGTTTGCCTGCGGGTATCTTATCATCATTCATAGCCAGACATGCCGAACAGCCAGGCTGACGGATTTCGAAGCCTGCCGACTCGAGAATCTTATCAAGACCTTCTTCACGTATCTGGCGATCTACAGCCCATGAACCAGGTACAAGCCAGGCAATCACATCGTCAGCCTTTCGGCGACCTTTCACCATCGAGGCAAACGCCCTGAAGTCTTCGATGCGTCCGTTGGTACAAGCACCCAAGAACACATAATCGACCTTAGTGCCAAGCAGTTTCTGCCCAGGCTTGAATCCCATGTAATGAAGGGATTTCTCGAAGTTCGCATCGCCCTCAGAAGGAATACTCTCAGAGATGCCAATACCCATACCAGGATTCGTTCCATAAGTAATTCGCGGTTCGATGTCTTCGGCACTGAATATCAGTTCTTTATCAAACACAGCGTCATCACCACTCTTGAGTGTTTTCCAATAGGCCACCGCCTGATTCCAAGCATCGCCTTTCGGTGCATACTCTCGACCTTTCAGATACTCAAAGGTTGTCTCGTCGGGAGCAACAAAACCACCTCGGGCTCCCATCTCGATAGAGAGGTTACAAAGCGTAAGGCGACCTTCCATCGAGAGGTTACGCACCACATCGCCAGCATACTCCACAAAATAGCCTGTTGCGCCTGAAGTCGTCAGCTGGGACATCAGGTAAAGGGCTACATCTTTTGCTGTGACGCCTTTCTGCAAAGTACCATTAATACTGATACGCATTGACTTGGGCTTCTGCTGAAGAATACACTGTGAAGCGAGCACCATCTCGACCTCAGAAGTACCAATACCGAAAGCGACTGCTCCCATCGCTCCATGAGTCGAAGTATGTGAGTCGCCACAAACAATGGTCATACCAGGCAGAGAGAGTCCCTTCTCTGGACCAACCACATGAATGATACCATTATCTTTCGACATCATCCCATAATGCGTCAGACCAAAGTCGGCTGCATTCTGAGCCAGTGTGTCAACCTGTTTTTTGGATACAGGGTCGGCTATAGGCTTATCCTGATCATGTGTCGGCGTATTGTGATCAGGCATGCAGAAAATCTTGTCAGGACGGAAACACTTCAGTCCTCGTGCCCGCATGCCATCGAATGCCTGCGGGGAAGTTACTTCATGACAGTAAAGTCTGTCGATATACAATTGTGTGGGACCATCTTCCACCTGTTGGACGACATGCTTATCCCAAATCTTATCAAATAACGTATTCATTCTTCTGACTTCTTAAATTTGTTGATACAGTCGATATAAGCCTCGACGCTGGCTGTCACAATATCAGTATTCGCTCCGAAGCCGTAATAAAGGGCACCGTCGTATTCCACTTGCATGTGAACCTTACCAACATCATCAGAACCTTTCGAAATGGCCTGAATGGTAAATTCCTTCAACGTCATCTGCTTCATGATGATCTTCTTCAGAGCCTTAATAGCAGCATCAACTGGACCGTTGCCTGAAGCTGCTGCCTCGAATTTCTGTCCGCTGATGTCAAGGCCTATAGATGCCACACTCTTCACACCTTTTCCTGTGGTTACCTGCAGGAAGTCGAGGCGTACAGCATGTGCTTCAGCCATGTCTGCGCCTGCAAGCATCAACACATCAGCATCGTTGACCTCTTTCTTCTGGTCAGCCAATATCAGGAACTTCTCATAGACTTTGTCCAACTTCTCTTCTTCAAGATCGACTCCGTTGACATGCAGACGATGTTTAAGCGCTGCCCGCCCACTGCGTGCTGTCAATACGATAGAGTTATCGTCGATACCAACATCTTTAGGATCAATAATCTCATACGTATGTACATTCTTCAGGACACCATCCTGATGAATGCCACTAGAATGAGCAAAAGCGTTACGACCAACAATAGCCTTATTGGGCTGTACAGGCATATTCATCAAAGAACTGACCATCCGACTCGTCGGATAGATTTTTGTCGTATTAATGTTCGTCTCAATGCCCAAGCCTTTGTGGCATTTCAGAATCATGGCAATCTCCTCAAGCGAAGTGTTTCCTGCACGTTCTCCGATACCATTAATCGTTACTTCAACCTGACGGGCACCAGCCATCACACCATTGAAACTATTGGCTGTAGCCATACCCAGATCATTATGGCAATGAGTAGAGATAATGGCACGATCAATCCCATCGACATGTTCCTTCAGGTATTTGATCTTATCGTAATACTCCTGTGGCAGACAATAACCCGTAGTATCCGGGATATTCACAACGGTAGCACCCGCCTTGATAACAGCCTCTACTATCTGGGCCAGATATTCATTATCCGTGCGTCCGGCATCTTCGCAGTAAAACTCTACGTCATCCACAAAACGTTTGGCATACTTGGTAGCCGCTACTGCGCGTTCCATAATCTCCTCGCGTGTGGAATTGAATTTGTACTTAATGTGTTCGTCGCTCGTGCCAATACCAGTATGGATACGCTTGTGCTTAGCATACTTCAGTGCCTCAAAGGCTACATCGATATCTTTTTCTACAGCACGAGTCAGTGCACAGATCACTGGCCATGTAACAGCCTTCGAGATCTCAATCACTGAATTAAAGTCGCCAGGACTTGAAATAGGGAATCCTGCTTCGATCACATCGACACCGAGCTGTTCAAGAGCCTTTGCCACCTGAATCTTCTCAACCGTATTCAGCTGGCATCCAGGAACCTGTTCACCATCTCGGAGTGTTGTGTCGAAAATAAACAATCTGTCACTCATCGTCTTTGTCTTTTGTTTTTATTTGTTAATGTGTTACTATTATTGTCTGCAAAGAAAAGAGCCTTTCACACTCGGAAGTGAGAAAGGCTCCTATTGTTTAGTATTTGCATCTGACCTATAGATACGCCCTGTCACTTCCGCCTGCTTCCTGCAGTCGAATAATAATAAGGCCGTTAATTAGATTCAGACTCTTCATACGTTCTATTTTCAAATTTCGGGTGCAAAACTAATCAATAATTTCGAAACAAACAAATAATTCGTCACTTTTTTGCATGAAATCATGGCAAAATGTCGATTTTTAAATCATTTTATTTGTATTTCCCTACTTTTTATTGGCCAAACGATAAACATTTGTCATATCTTCGGGCTTCAACACTTCCATCGCTCCGATATTCATTTTACCACCACGACTGCATTTGTCGACAAGGATACTGATTTCTTCCTCAGTAGCCTCACGGCCTATCAACTCAGGGATGCTTGTAGGCATACCGATGTCATGATAGAAACGTTCGATAGCCTCTACACCCTTTATTGCAGTTGCCTTTGGGTTGGTGAAATCGTTTGTAATCCCCATCACATTGACTGCAAACTGTACAAATCTAGTAAGATGTTTGTCCATCACATAGCGAGCCCATGAACCCCAAATGGCTGCTAATCCTGCACCATGAGTAACACCAAAGAGCCCACTCAATTCGTGTTCCAACTTATGACATGCAAAATCTTTCTCTGTGCCACACTCCGTCAGATCATTGTGTGAAAGCGAACTGGCCCACATAATGGCAGCCCTGTTACGATAGTCTTCTGGATGACGGAGCACCTCATAGACAGCATCTTTCACTGTTCGCAGCAAGGCTTCAGCTATCGCATCTGTCAGAGTCGCATCCTCATATTTAGAGAAATAACGCTCCATCGTATGCATCATGATGTCTGTTGCTCCAGCAGCAGTCTGGTAAGGCGGCAAGGTATATGTGCGCTCTGGATTCATAATGGCAAACTTGCAACGGCTGAGATCACTGTTCACACCGCGTTTCAACATTCCGTTATCATTAGTGATGACGCAACTTGAAGACATCTCAGAACCTGCTGCCGGAATGGTTAGCATAACACCAATAGGGAGACATGACTGCGGCACAGCCTTGCCATCCCAGAAGTCCCACACATCTCCCGAATAACCCACTCCATAACCAATTGCTTTAGCAGAGTCGATAACAGACCCTCCGCCTACGGCCAAAATAAAATCAACCTTCTCACGACGACATAAGGAAATGCCCTCATTCACCTTAGAGAGCAGAGGGTTGGGTACTACCCCACCCAACTCGGTATATGCAATACCAGCATCACTGAGCATGTTGAATACTTTGTCGAGAAGACCAGAACGTCGGGCACTACCACCACCATAGTGAACAAGCACTTTGCTTCCACCATACTGCGATATCAGTTGTGGGAGTTTCTCCTCTGATTCGCGCCCAAACACGACGCGTGTCGGTGCATAGAAATTGAAGTCTTTCATAAACCTTATTTATATATATGAGGGCACTTAATTACTTGAAACTGTATAAATAATACCATTAAACTCGAAATCCCATTCACAACGCCATGAACTGTTGTAAGGCACACCTTCCACATAGAATGATTCCCAGAAGTCAGGTTTTATCACTTTGTCATAGTTCTTCCACGTATAGACATTGCCTCCTCTATACAATGTACATTTCTTCAACACGACATCACGTATACTGTTGTTGACAAACTTGCAATGTGCGATGTTGCCATAGAACTCATCACCATTCAATCGAAGGGTTCCGCGAGAAACACGGCAATAACTCTCAAACATCGGTGTCACCTCTACAGCTTCAACAGTCAAGGAGTCTTTATACTTCTCGTTTGAAGAGATGGCTCTGATAATAGTCTTCCCTCCTTTCAGACACGTAACATGACCATGATCATCAACTTTAGCTACAGAAGGATTAGATGACTCCCAGTTTAAAGGCTCGTCAGTGTTATTAACATAAGATATATCATAAGCAGCCTTGACATACATGATTGTATCTCGACTGATCAGATACATACTTTTGGTCTGACGGACAGGAACAGTCTTCTGAAGTTTCCATTTGCCCAGTTTGTCGCTGAAGGTGATAGTTGCCTCACGAGAACCTCGACCTTCCATGGGGGCTATCTTAAACAACTGTACAAAGTTCAGATCATCGGCTCCAACGGTTTCGCCACATGTTATCCAGTCTGCGTCTGGCTTGACATCAACTTGTATATTCGTCTTGACAGGGATTTCGAATTCACCACCATCTTCAAAGAAAAGGTGTTCTGCCGTCTCCACTTCCAAATAAGGAGTGAGAGCCTGTTCCACAGTAAACTCAGAGATGGTACCTGTATTCTTGTCTGTTACTTTAACAACAGCCTGACGTACATCTCCACTATTATTCTTATCTGCTTCCAAAGTGAAAGACGAAGACTCCAGAGCTCTAGTGTTTGCTTTCGCCTCAGCCTTCTTTAACCACTCTATATCTGACGGGATCTCAACTTGATATTTGACATTACTCTCAACCTTAACCAAAATAGTCCCGCCTTTCTCTGCTACATGATATGTAGCACTGTCTGTAAGTATAGCATTATTCTGTTCCTGAGTTACTTTAAAAGACAATAATGTGCCATCTTCCGGATCAGTCAGTGTTATGGTTGCTTTACGTTCTCCGTAAGTATTGTTTTCTTGGACATTAAGTGTCAGATACTGTTTCTGAACGTTTGTAGTAATCCAGTTTGCAGAAGAAACTGCTTTAATATTTGTCAAGTCCCCATGTCCTATGGAGATACGATACGCACTCAATGCGGGACCGTATATGACATCCTTGACAGTTTGTCCTGATAGTGGGCTCTCATACGGCTCACTACAAGAAATGCCCAGGAGACCTATGACGAAGGCGGTCCCCCAGGCAATAATAGTATTCTTAATATTCATTATAGATTTAAACTCTTCTTAATAGCCGCGATTTTCTCTTCGGCTCCCTTGGTGCACTTCTCGTAATCGGTAGCACCTTTGAAAGTAGAATCCTTTACTTCGCAGTAGAACTTAATCTTAGGTTCTGTACCAGAAGGACGTACACTTACTTTGGTACCATCCTCACAGAACCACTGGAGTACGTTTGAAGTGGTGGGCATATTCAATTTATCCTTAGAACCGTCAGCCTTTGTACCTTCGAGAGTCTGGTAATCCTTCCAGAGTACAATCTTTGAGCCACCCAGTTCCTTCGGGGGATTATTGCGGAAATCAACCATCATCTGCTTGATCTCGTCTGCACCAGTCTTACCTGGCTTCACGACGTTGATCGTGCTCTCCTTAGAGAAGCCGTACTCAGCATAGATATCCATCAACAGATCATAGAGGGTACGTCCATTGTCCTTAGCCCATGCTGCAATCTCACAAATCAGGCAGATAGATGCGGGTGAATCCTTATCGCGAACTTTATCGAATGGCAGGAATCCAAAGCTCTCCTCACCACCACCGATATACTTCTGCTTGCCTTCAGAGATACGGATCTCGTTGGCAATCCACTTGAATCCAGTGTAGCAGTCACGCAGTTCTACGCCATTCTTCTTGGCAATCTCTGCAATCTCCTCTGTAGTCACAATGGTCTTTACGAGGAATTCATTACCCTTCAGTTGTCCAAGCTTCTTCTTGTTAGCGATGATGTACCAGCAGAACATCATACAAGTCTGGTTACCATTCAGGATCTCCCATTCTCCCTTATTGTTACGACAAACAATAGCCAAACGGTCTGCATCAGGGTCTGATGCAATGACAAGGTCGGCATTCAGACGTGTACCAAGCTTCATGCCAAGAGTCATCGCTTCAGCATTCTCTGGGTTTGGAGAAACCACTGTTGGGAAATTACCGTCAATGACCATCTGCTCAGGTACCACATGGATATTCTGGAAGCCCCAAGAGCGCAAAGCCATCGGGATAATCACACGACCAGTTCCGTGCATAGCTGAATAGACGATGTTCAGGTCCTTCTGGCGCAGGATGACATCCTGATCAACCATAGCTTCCTTCACTGCCTGGATATAATCCCAATCCATCTCACCACCGATGATATCGATAAGTTCCTTATTTCCCTCAAACTTCACCTGGTCGATAGTGACTTTGTTCACTTCATCAATGATACCAACATCATGAGGAGCCAACACCTGAGCACCATCGTCCCAATAAGCCTTATAACCATTATATTCCTTCGGATTGTGAGATGCTGTGACATTCACACCAGCCTGACATCCAAGCTGACGGATGGCAAAGGAAATCTCAGGTGTAGGACGAAGGCTCTCAAAGAGATAAACCTTGATGCCGTTTGCTGAGAAAATGTCTGCTACAGTCTCAGCAAACATACGACCATTATTACGGCAGTCGTGACCTACAACCACAGAACACTGTTTTCCCGGGAAGGCTTTCAGAATATAGTTGGCAAAGCCCTGAGTAGCCATACCAACAATATACTTATTCATACGATTGGTACCAGCACCCATAATACCGCGCAGGCCGCCAGTTCCAAACTCAAGGTTCTGATAGAAAGCATCAATCAGCGCAGTCTTGTCTGTTGCATCAAGCATTGCCTGAACTTCTTTACGTGTCTCCTCATCAAAGGCTGGAGAAAGCCATTCCTTTGCCCGTGCCTCACACTGAGCAATGAGCTGTGCATTATCTGCCATAGTTCTACTAATTTTATTTGTTTTAGATTGTTATTTATTTCTTATAGATTACAAAGTTAGAGAAAAATGATCAAAGTCGTATCAATTCCAGCAAACTTTTTCATTTCTTTAAGATTTTATCTATCTCATCGAACTGTTTTCCCATGTTCAGGTTGAAATAAATCCTATATAGCGCAGGAGCCCACTTTTGTTGACTTTGAGGTGCCAACCTACGATATGCCTCCATGTAGGGAAGTGCACGCTGGTGGATTTTTCTGATCTGCTTTTTGTGAATGCGGGAATCCATATTCAGCGAAAGATTCAAGCAAGCCGTACCTGCATTATAATAAGCATCGGCTACACGACTGTCAACATCTATGAGGCGTTGGCTATAATCAAGACATTCTTCATTTCGGCCAAGATTAAGCAACATGGTACTTTTTACAAGCATAAACAGAGGGTACAGACTATCTGTGGAAAGTGCCTCGTTGGCTACAGCCAAGGCATTTTCATAATTTCCCTTCGACGAATAGTAATCAATGATTCTTGGAAAGAAATAGCCTGATTTAGGGAAATGACGGAAACCTTCATATAAAGTTGCAATATAGGAGGAGTCGTCTTTCAGTTTTGCCCAAGAATCAGTAGCATACTGAAGAGTATACTCCAACTTTGAACTATCTCGTCTCGCCATTTTTGCATATCTTAATGTCAAAACGGGATCCTGTAAGCGATAACCACAATAAGTAGCCCAATAAGCCGCTTCACTCATACGCGGATCGTTATTTAAATAATCATAGCCAGAGAAAAGTGGTTGACGATCACAGTCTATATAATGTTCAAAGAAATCAAATGCTTTTTTAAACTCATTCTTCCTAAGATGATAAGCTCCGCCGAAGAATAAGTTTGGCCGATAAGTATTAAGCCTTTCTGCATTATCCTCGCGATATTGGAGATTGACTCTTCCTTTTTTATCAGGTAACATATCAATAGAATCCAATCGCTCGCCTATCATAAAGATACGACGAGTAAGCATAAATAATCTTGTTGTATCAACAGACAGTTTCTTGTACATTTGTTCATTAACCTGCCCATATTGTTTTTCGACTGATTGTAACCACAGATCGTAGATTCGCATATTATTCTGGTTAACAGAATCTTTCAACAAGTCTGTCATCAACTTCTCTGCCTTTCCAAAATCTTTTCCACTCTTGATAATAACCCGAGCCTCTTGCAATTGGCGACGCTGGCTATATCCGTAAATGGTAAAACATAAAAGGAAAAGGATGGAATATATTCTTAATTTCATTGCTAGTTATCTTTTGTGAGTGTTTTTTGCCCTATATTTTACTTAATTCCTGATAAATACGCTGCACAGGAAGTCCCATAACATTGTAATAACTGCCATGAAGTCCTGTTACACCAATATACCCGATCCATTCCTGAATGCCATACGCTCCAGCTTTGTCATAAGGCTTGTATTGAGTCACGTAATGCAAGATCTCTTCATCTGTCAATTGTTTGAAAGTAACTTCTGTCGTTACGTCGAAGCTACGTTCCGTTGTAGTAGTCAACAGACAGACACCAGTTGTAACATGATGTGTACGACCGCTTAATTGATGTAACATTCTGATGGCATCAGGTTGATCAATAGGTTTTCCAAGAATCTCGTTTCCTACGATGACAACAGTATCAGCCGTAATAACAAGTTCGTCACTGGCTATAGACTGACGATAGGCAGACGCTTTCTTCTGGGCGATATAGAGTGCCACTTCATTGGCGGGTAACTCTGCAGGGTAAGACTCGTCGATATCTTTCAGGACACGTATTTCGAATGGATAACCAAGTCCAGCCAACAACTCTTTCCTTCGTGGCGAATGGCTCGCCAAAATGATTTTATATGGTTTCATATCTTTATTACCAGCCGAATGCTTTAGCGTTCATCACCCACTTTTCTTGAGCACGCAATACTTGTTCAATGACATCTCGGCCACAACCATGTCCTCCAATACGATCGCTGATATAACAACTGACAGCTTTGATTTCCTGACATGCATCCTTTGGACAGACAGGACAACCAACTTTTCTCATAATCTCAAGGTCTGGTATGTCGTCACCCATATACATGACCTCTTCATCAGACAAACCATATTTGGTTAGGAACTGACTATAAGTCTCTATCTTTACAGCGCAGCCCATATAAATATCTTCCACACCAAGTCCCTCATAGCGTTTACGGACGCTCGATGTTTTGCCACCTGTCAGAATAACAATTCGCAGGCCTAATTTCATTGCCAATTGTATGGCGTATCCATCCTTGATGTTGACGGTGCGTAATGGTTCCCCTTCAGAACTCAGTGTGATAGTCTCACAACTTAGCACGCCATCTACATCAAAGATAATTGCCTTGATTTTTCGTAAATCGTAATTAATCATTTTACCATTTATTCAAATGCACATTCTCCCATTTCAGACGGTCTTCCGACTGTGGTTTCCGCTCATCAGCCCAATGACCGACAGCAAGAATGCAGAGACAGTTCATATTGTCTGGAATATCGAGTACACCGCGGATGACAGTATCTGCGGTCGTTCCGTCGTCAAGACCACGTCCTCGCATCTGAATCCAGCACGAACCAAGTCCGAGCTCCTCTGCCTGATATTGCATGGATATAGCAGCAATTGAGCCGTCCTCAACCCAGCAGTCGTTTTGCATGGGATCTCCAAGCACAACAATAGCAACAGGGGCGTCTTTCAGGAACTGACTACCCATATTTTTTGCATCAGCCAGCTTTTCTAAGTCCATCTTGTCGTCAACAACAACAAACTGCCAAGCACGCTGACTCTTAGATGTTGGTGACATGAGAGCAGCACGTAATATTAACTTCAGTGCTTCCGGATCAATCTCTTCATTTGTAAACTTGCGATGGCTTCGGCGAATCTGCGCCAAGGTTTTGAAATCTGTCATATTTATACATTTCTGATAATCTGCTTGCAAAGATACTGATTTTTTACCACTTAAGGTGACGATTTTGAGTTTTTTGAGCAAAAAATCCTAAAAATCCAACGATATTATATGCTCTGCGGCATTTTTTGATTATCTTTGCATTATGAACGGACTGACAACTACCATCTATCGTAAGAGTCAAGAACTGCCTGAAATGGAAGATAGCAATTTCTTCCATAGTAGGCGACTGATGGAAATAGTTGAGAAGACACCTCGTCAGAAGCCCTACATGGTTGTGACTACTGATGAATCAGGTCGTGTTGTGAGCCATCTATTGGGAGTCATGCGTTTTCGTCCGATGTGGTTACCACCTTTTTTATTAGTACATTGTCGTGTGCTTGGTGAAGGGGTATATCCTGATAGCCAATATACGGCTGACGATTTGCTGGAAGAGATGTTCACCCATCTCATGCATGTCATGAGCAATAAGACTTTGTATGTCGAAGTCAGTAACCTGAGTAAGAAAATGCTTGGCTATCGGCAACTTCGCCAACTCGGTTTCTATCCCGTTAATTGGATGAGCATCCACAATTCCCTTCATAGTCATGCACCAGAAGAGCGGATTACCCCACGATTACAAAAACGGATTGATACTGCTCACCAGCGAGGTGTATATACAGAAGTAGTCAGTAAGGAAGAGGATCTCGTGGCTTTTTCAAAGTTGTTGAGACATCATAATATTTTGAAGCCCAAACGATATATTCCAGACGACATCTTCTTCAGGCAACTAATGGAACAAGACAATGGAAGGCTCTTTGTCACCAAATACCATGGTCGTGTGATTGGTTGTAGTGCGTGTGTTTATAGTAATAATAACGCTTACTTATGGTATTCAGCTTTTAGGCGCAAGACATATATGCATCTGCATCCTGACGTGGTAACTATTTGGGATACGATAAAGGATGCTTATGACAGAGGTTTTCAACATATGTATTTCCTTGATGTCGGTCTGCCATTTTCAAGAAATCCGTTCCGTGAATTTATCCTTCGTTTTGGCGGTAAGGAACAAAGCACCTATCGCTGGTTCCGTTTTTCTATCAAATGGGTAAACAAACTGTTGGCATGGATCTATAGGGAATAATCTTCTTTATTCTCTACCAGACATCACTTTTTCCAAATCGTAATTTGTTGCTCCCATATTGATTTTACGTTCTTGAGGAATATCTGGTATGACCATCAAACCGTCATCGTCGCCACCAAGATCCACATTCTCTTCAGCATTGCCTTTTGTTACTTTTCCATCAGCATCCAGTTTTACGGAATCTTCCTTTGGAGTGATAAACTCCATATTCTCCGTACTCTCCAAGTATTTTTCATATTGTTGCTCTGCCTGATTGCGACGACAACCAGTCATTGTAAGCAACACGATGGCTAATGCCAAAAAGAACAGTCGTTTCATGTAATATATATAATAATAGGTATTTTCAAATTCTTTCTACTTGCTTCACACCTTTCACTGCCCGCAGTTTTTTTACAAGTTGTTCCAAACGTGAGGTGTCCTCCAGCATCACTACCAGATTACCACTGAACAGACCGTCGTGACTGTCGATATTGATAGAGCGTAGTACCAGTTTCTCGTCTTTCGAGATAATACTGGTCAGATTGTTGACGATACCGATATCATCGTTACCGATAACACGTAAAGTGATGCTATATTGAGAAGAGCCCTTACCGCTCCATCTGGCTTTTACTACTCGATAACCATATCGGCGACGTAACTCGGGAGCATTGGGGCAGTCCATACGATGAATCTTTATACCACCATTAATAGTGACAAAGCCGAAAATGGGATCACCATAGATAGGCTGACAGCAACGAGCCAACTGATAATCTAATCCTTTCAAGTTGCGATCGATGACAAGCGTATCGTCTGAAGCCTGAGGATTAAGTCCTGCGAACTTTGAATCATCAAGTTCAAACTCACTGGCAGAGCGTGCCACATTATCACCGATAACTGTTTTCTCCCCGTCTCTAAGTTCGATGTACTTCTCGATGACACTATTGACATCAATGATGCCTTCGGCGATCTGTTTGTAGAAATCACTAACCTCTTTGAAGCCCATCTTCTTGACAACATGAAACATGATGGCTTCATCTTGCTCGATTTTGCGGTTTTTGAATTTCCTTTCAAGCATCTCCTTGGCAAAGAGACCATCTTTCACTTGTGTCTCTTTCAAAGCCAAACGGATTTTTGATTTAGCCCGGGAAGTCTTGACGATATTGAGCCACTCTTGACGAGGCTTCTGGTTCGTTGATGTCAGGATCTCAACCTGATCACCACTTTTCAGGATCTGTCTGATACTCACTACCCTTCCATTAATACGTCCACCAGTACATTGGTTTCCGATTTTTGAATGGATATGATAAGCAAAGTCAAGCACGGTTGCCCCTACAGGAAATTTGAAAAGGTCTCCACGAGGCGTGAATACAAACACTTCATCTTCATAGAGATCCATCTTAAACTGATCCATAGCCTCAATGCCTTCAGAATTTTCCAGCATGGTGCGTATGTTCGTCAACCACTCATCAAGGCCCGTCTCTCCCTTTACACCCTTATAGCGCCAATGGGCAGCAACACCTCGTTCTGCAATTTCATCCATCCGTTCTGTTCGGATCTGAACTTCCACCCATTTCTGCTCAGGCCCCAGAACAGTGATGTGAAGACTCTCATAGCCATTTGACTTCGGTACGCTCAACCAGTCACGAAGACGTTTGGGATTCGGCTGATACATATCGGTCACTATAGAATAGGCCTGCCAGCATTGCATCTTCTCTTGAGCCTCTGGACAATCGATGATGATACGGATGGCAAAGAGGTCATAGACACCCTCAAAACCACACTTCTGTTTCTTCATCTTCTGCCAGATGGAATGAATCGACTTGGTGCGTCCTTTGATATGACAATGTATTCCTGCTGCTTTTACCTTTTCTTCAACTGGTTTGATAAATGCTTCAATATAGGCGTCACGCGATGCTTTCGTCTCATTCAGTTTCTCACGAATCATGTAATAAGCATCATGCTCCATATACTTGAGCGACAAGTCTTCCAACTCGCTCTTCAACTTATAGAGACCCAGTTTGTGTGCTAAAGGTGCATACAGATATGCGGCCTCTTGAGAAACTTCCAACTTGGCTTCAACATTCTTTGTGTCACGTATCTGTCTCATCAGGTTCACGCGATCAGCTATCATGATGAGAATAACCCGCATATCCTCGGCAAAAGAAAGGAGAAGGTTCCTGAAATTCTCACTCTCAATAACCGGGTTCTTCTGATATAACTGCTGGATACGGTTCAGACCGTGTAAGATACGCAATACTTGAGGATTATATTGCGCCTCCACCTCTTCCATCGTCAGTTTACCTTCTTCTATGTCGGGTATCAGATAGACGGCCTGAATGGCATCACCTTTCAGTCCTATCTCCTCTTCCAGAATAGCGGCAGTCTGAGCCGCCATCTGTTTCTTTTCTTCGTATGTGAATGCGAATAAATTGTCCATATATGGAAATTTTCTTTGCAAAGATACAATTTTATTGGCAAATCTTCGCATTTTTCACAAAAAGTTTGTATTTTTGCGGAACAATTTCTACAAAACAATTTAAAACCACAGTAATATGTTATCACAACAAGACCTGAAACAGATTGCTCAGAAGGGTATCACCCAAGAGCAGATTGAGAATCAACTTAATGAGTTTAAAACCGGTTTCCCCTTCCTTAAACTTGAGGCTGCAGCAGGTATCGGCAAAGGTATTATTGCTCCTGATGCCGAATCGCGCAAACGTTACGAGGAGATATGGAATCAGTACAAGGCTGAAGGCAAAAAGGTTGTTAAGTTCGTACCAGCTTCTGGTGCAGCCAGCCGTATGTTTAAGAACATGTTTGCTTTCGTGGATGCAGATTATGAAGTACCGACAACCGACTTTGAGAAGAAATATTTCGACTCTATCGAGAAGTTTGCTTTCTATGATGCACTCGATGCTGCCTGTCAGAAGAATGAAGGCAAAGGCATCAAGGCTCTGATTGCTGAAGGTAACTATAAGGCTGTAGCCGCTAATATGCTGAAAGCAGAGGGTCTGAACTATGGACAGTTACCTAAGGGCCTGTTGCTGTTCCACAAATATGCAGAAGGTCCACGCACGCCAATGGAAGAACATCTTGTAGAAGGTGCATTATATGCTGCTTCTAACGGCGAGGCTCATGTGCACTTCACTGTTAGTCATGAGCACATGGATCTCTTTAAGGCAAAGGTTGCTGAAAAGGCTGATATGTTTGCTCAGAAATATGGCATCAAGTACGATATCAGTTTCTCAGAGCAGAAACCTTCAACTGATACGGTTGCAGCCAATCCAGACAACACACCGTTCCGCAATGATGATGGTTCTTTACTTTTCCGTCCAGGTGGTCATGGTGCTCTTATTGAGAACCTCAACGAAATCGATGCCGACGTCATCTTCATTAAGAATATCGATAACGTCGTTCCCGACCGTCTGAAGCCAGAGACTGTAGAATGGAAGCAGGTTATTGCTGGTGTGCTCGTCTCATTGCAGAAGCAAGCCTTCGAATATCTGAAGGTTCTGGATGCTGGTGCTTCTGAGGCACAACTCGCAGAAATTGCCCAGTTCGTCAGCGAAAAACTTTGTACCGATGCAAAAGGCAAGAAAGTCGATGCTGCTTATCTCAGAGAGAAGCTGAACCGTCCGATGCGCGTCTGTGGTGTCGTGAAGAATGTTGGCGAACCTGGTGGCGGTCCATTCCTTACTTACAATCAGGATGGCACTGTCTCTCTTCAGATTCTTGAGAGCAGCCAGATTGACACCAACAACGAGGCTTACATGAAGATGTTCACTCAGGGCACCCATTTCAATCCGGTTGATTTGGTTTGTGCCGTTAAGGATTATCAGGGCAAGCCATTCAACCTACCAGAATTTGTGGATAAGACCACAGGCTTCATCTCTTCGAAGTCGAAGGCTGGCAAGGAGTTGAAAGCATTGGAACTTCCCGGATTGTGGAACGGTGCTATGAGCAATTGGAGTACTGTCTTCGTAGAAGTACCTCTTGGTACATTCAACCCAGTGAAGACCGTCAACGATCTGCTTCGCGAGCAGCATCAGTAAGACACGAAAGAAGCCCATCGGAATCCGATGGGCTTTCTTTGCGGTGCGTACGAGATTCGAACTCGTGACCTCCTGCGTGACAGGCAGGCATTCTAACCTACTGAACTAACGCACCAAGGTGCTAAATCATGAAAGTGTTGCGGTGCGTACGAGATTCGAACTCGTGACCTCCTGCGTGACAGGCAGGCATTCTAACCTACTGAACTAACGCACCAAGGAACGCTCTTTCTTATTAGCGGGTGCAAAGGTATAAATAAAATCTGAATCTGCAAAACATTTTCCGATTTTTTTTGATTTCATCGTAAAAAAACTATGAAAAAACGGATTGCATCACGATTGCATCATGATAATTACACCCATCGTACAGCCAATCGACGATACGCGCTGATTCATGATAACCCATTTTCTTGAAGAGTTGAAGCGAGGCTTCATTATTGCTATCTACGAATGCAAACAACTGATGCAGATGCAAAATTCTGAGTGCATAATCCGCTATAGCCTCTAACGTACTACAGCCATAACCTTGTCTGCGATACTTATTGAGGATAATCAGACCTACCTCTGCTCTACGATGACCAGGATCGAAATTGACGATGTCCACGATGCCGACAATCTCGCCCGAAGCGTTTTCAACCATCATCCTTACCTGACGGTCAGCATAGATGTCGTCTGAGGCATTCGCGATATAGTCATGCAGCGTATATCGGGAATAAGGCACATTCGTTGTTCCTACATTCCATAGGTTTCTGTCGTTCTCTATCCGATACAGCAGATCAAGATCCTCTGGCTCTATGGCTCTTAAACTTACTTTTGATGGTGTGGATGTCATAAATGGAGTTTTTTGCGAATTATGTCTGTCAGTGCAATGGCTGCACGGAAATAGATGGCCATCTTTACTGGCACTGCATAGAAGATACTCAGGTGACTATAATGCTTGTGGAAAAAGATCAGCATGGCCTTATAGAATATATGGACATAACGATAGTCGCTCTTTTGGGTTGACTTTCCTTTATAATGGACAATCGGATAAGGCAGATACCAGTTCTCCCATCCGCCCTTCAATAAGCGATATGACAAGTCGATGTCTTCGCCATACATGAAAAAGTCTTCATCTAACAGACCGATTTCGTCGAGTGCTTTCTTCCGAAGGAAACAGAATGCACCACTGATCACATCGATTCTGCCAGGGTTATCCCATGACAGATGACTCATATAGTAACGTTTCGTCAAGCCAAGCATCTTCAAACAAGAAACCCACGGTGTCGGGAGCGCTCTGCGCGATTCTGGAGCCAATGAACCATCGGCATTATGCATCATCACGCCTGCACCTCCTGCTTTTGGATGCGCTTCCATAAAACGAAGAACCTCACGGAGTGTTTGTTCGCCTACGACGGTATCGGGATTCAGCAATAGAACGTAATCTCCTGTTGACTGACGGATGGCGATATTATTGGCTCTGGCGAAACCTATATTCTCACTGTTTTCTATCAATCGAACCCACGGATATTGCGTCTTGACTGTCTCAACACTGTCATCGTCAGAATGGTTGTCAACCACAAACACTTCGCCCTCGATACCTTCAAGGGCTTTGGCCACACTCTGAAGACATTGTTCCAGATATGTGCATACGTTATAATTGACAATGACGATGCTTAGTTTCATGCCTCAGTGGTGGTTTCTGCCAGACAACGATTCAGACTCGGATACACGAAAGGCAGGCATAGCAGCAAGATAATGGCCAGATACCCGAAAGTGGTATTCATGAATATATAATATAATAAGGTGTTAATCACCATCGGGGCTTCGAGAATCAACAGTCTTATCATACCCCACTTCCACATGGCCTTTTCTTTTCTCTCAACAAGATTCTTACTGACGACCTCGAATTTGAAGAGCCTCAGTCCGAGAAATGCGGCGCCAAGCGAAACGATTTCCATCGTTGCTGTCAGCAAGAAATCTGTTTGTTTGTCATCCGCCATGATGCCAGTTGGCAGCATGTCCAGTTCGAAGAGTACGACAATGACTAATGCTAATACGATCTGAGCGGTGTAGAATGCTATAAGTTGTTGACTGACTTTTTTCATTGTTGCTATGAGGGTTTATTTGTCTTCAAACAGTGTTCTGTTCATGATTGAACGTCCCAATGTCACTTCGTCTGTATATTCCAATTCATTACCTACAGCAACGCCTCGGGCAATCACGCTGACCTTGACGTTGTAGGCAGCAAGTTTGCGATAGATAAAGAAGTTAGTGGTGTCGCCTTCCATCGTCGGACTGAGTGCAAGGATCACTTCCTTCACATGTCCTTCTGCAACCCGATTGACGAGTGACGCTATCTCGATGTCACTGGGACCAATACCGTCCATGGGAGAGATGATGCCGCCTAATACGTGATAGAGCCCTCGGAACTGCTGGGT